>OLFX01000017.1_pt1 | contig 276532 bp, 248 predicted proteins | sample 1605091 | NCBI WGS metagenome assembly OLFX01 (sample SAMEA3888906, study PRJEB22519) | human gut metagenome | biome: human gut; feature: human-associated habitat; material: faeces | place: Denmark | collected 2012
CTGGTATCATGGTAACAATCCATGCTTACACAGGTGATCAGATGACTCTTGATGGTCCTCAGAGAAAGGGTGACCTCAGAAGATCTCGTGCAGCAGCAGTAAACATCGTTCCTAACAGCACAGGTGCTGCAAAAGCTATCGGCCTTGTAATTCCTGAGTTGAATGGTAAACTGATTGGTTCTGCTCAGCGTGTTCCTACACCTACAGGTTCTACAACAATTTTGACAGCTGTAGTTAAAGGAAAAGACATCACAGTAGATGGTATCAATGCCGCTATGAAAGCAGCAGCTACAGAGTCCTTCGGATACAATGAAGACGAAATCGTTTCTTCTGATATCGTAGGAATGAGATATGGTTCTCTCTTCGATGCAACTCAGACAATGGTTTGCAAAGTTGACGATGACACATACGAAGTACAGGTTGTATCTTGGTATGATAACGAGAACTCTTACACAAGCCAGATGGTTCGTACAATCAAATACTTCAGCGAGTTAGCATAAGTCTTGATTTAGGACAAGGTTTGAAATTGATCCCAAAAAGGGTCCGGTCGGTTGGACCGGATCCTTTTTTCATAGAAATAATTAAAATGGAGGTTTGTTATGTTAAATAAAAAATCAGTAGATGATATTAATGTAAAAGGTCAGCGCGTGTTAGTACGCTGTGACTTTAACGTACCGCTTCAGGATGGTAAGATTACAGATGAAAACCGTCTGGTAGCAGCACTTCCTACAATTAAGAAGTTGATTGCCGATGGCGGTAAAATTATTCTTTGCTCCCACCTTGGTAAGCCAAAAGGAGAGCCGAAACCGGAACTTTCTTTGGCACCGGTTGCTGTTCGCCTTTCTGAACTTTTGGGACAGGAAGTAAAATTCGCAGCAGATGATAACGTAGTTGGTGAAAATGCAAAAGCTGCTGTTGCTGCTATGAAAGATGGCGATGTAATTCTTCTTGAGAATACACGTTATCGTGCAGAAGAGACAAAGAACGAAGATAATTTCTCCAAAGAACTTGCTTCTTTGGCTGATGTTTTCGTAAACGACGCATTTGGTACTGCTCATAGAGCACACTGCTCAAATGTAGGTGTTACCAAATATGTAGATACTGCTGTTGTTGGTTACTTGATGCAGAAAGAAATTGATTTCCTTGGAAATGCAGTAAATAATCCGGAGAGACCATTTGTTGCAATCCTCGGTGGTGCCAAAGTTTCTTCCAAGATTCCGGTAATTGAGAACCTTTTGGATAAAGTAGATACTTTGATTATCGGTGGTGGAATGGCATATACATTTATGGCTGCTCATGGTGAGCCGGTTGGTAAATCTCTTTTGGAAGAGGATTACAAACAGTATGCACTTGACATGGAGAAGAAAGCAGAAGAAAAAGGTGTTAAACTTTTGATTCCTGTAGATAATATAGTAGCAGATGATTTCTCAAACGACGCAAACTTCAAAGTTGTTGAGCGCGGTGGTATTCCGGATGACATGGAAGGTCTGGATATCGGTCCTAAGACATGCAAATTGTTTGCAGATGCCATCAAAGGCGCAAAGACAGTTGTTTGGAACGGACCGATGGGATGTTTTGAAATGCCAAACTTTGCAAAAGGAACGATTGCAGTTGCTCAGGCAATGGCAGATTTGAAAGACGCTACAACGATTATCGGTGGTGGTGATAGTGCTTCTGCTTGCAACAACCTTGGATTTGGTGACAAGATGACACATATTTCTACCGGTGGTGGTGCTTCACTTGAGTTCTTGGAAGGAAAAGAACTTCCTGGTGTTGCAGCAGCAAACGACAAATAATAATATAAGATTTTGATTCTGTGGTGGTGTTTTGTATGCCACCACAGAAATTTTTGGAGAAAAAAACAATAATTACACATTTAGTGCAGAGTGAGAAGATATTTGTATAAGGAGTGATTTTTATGTCAAGAAGAAGAATTATCGCAGGAAACTGGAAAATGAATAAAACACCAAGTGAGGCAGTTGCCCTTGTAAATGAATTACTTCCGTTGGTGAAAAATGATGATGTTGATGTTGTATTTTGTGTACCGGCAATTGACATTGTACCGGTTGTTGAGGCGGTAAAGGGAAGTAATGTAAATGTTGGGGCAGAAAATCTTTATTTTGAAGAAAACGGTGCTTATACCGGTGAAATTTCTCCGAACATGCTTGTAGATGCCGGAGTTAAATATGTCATTATCGGACATTCGGAGCGCAGAGAATATTTTGCAGAAACCGATGAAACGGTAAATAAAAAGGTTTTGAAAGCATTTGAACATGACATTACCCCAATTATCTGCTGTGGTGAGACATTGACTCAGAGAAAACAGGGGATTTACGTGGATTGGATTCGTATGCAGATTAAAATTGCATTCCAGAATGTAACGGCAGATCAGGCAAAAAAAGCAGTTATTGCTTATGAGCCAATCTGGGCAATCGGAACCGGTGAGACGGCAACAGCAGACCAGGCAGAAGAAGTATGTGTAGCAATTCGTGCTTGTATCGGTGAGATTTATGATGCAGCTACTGCAGATGCAATTCGTATTCAGTACGGCGGTTCTATGAATGCCAAGAATGCCGCAGAGCTTTTGGCAAAACCGGATATTGACGGCGGACTGATTGGCGGCGCTTCTTTGAAACCGGATTTTGGTCAGATTGTGAATGCATAACGCGAATGAACTCGGGAACTTGTTAAAAAGTGAAATAAACTATTGACAAGAACCGTATCAGTATGTATAATATGTCTTGTGTCTGTCAAAGAGATGGACACAAGATAAATGCGCGAGTGGCTCAGTTGGTAGAGCACAACCTTGCCAAGGTTGGGGCCGCGGGTTCGAGTCCCGTCTCGCGCTCTAATATAAAAAAGAGTGATTCCAAAAGGAATCGCTCTTTTTTTACTTCGAGCCCCGCCGTGGCTCGAAGTTCGAGGTCTCGGCTGTCGCCTCGGTCGTAGCAAAACGGTGTCCACCGGACACCAGCTACGTCTCGCGCTCTAATATAAAAAAGAGTGATTCCAAAAGGAATCACTCTTTTTTACTTCGAGCCCCGCCGTGGCTCGAAGTTCGAGGTCTCGGCTGTCGCCTCGGTCGACTATACTGTTAGAAGTATTTCGACACCATTTTCTTCAATTGCTTTTAAGTCTTCTTCTAATGCATCGTCATCAGTAATAAGAACATCTAAAGCGTTAATAGGACAAATGCTTATAATAGAATCTGTGCCAATTTTGCTGGTAGGGTAAAGTCCATAAACTTTTTTTGCAGACGCAAGAAGAGTGTTATACAGACATAAATTTCTGGTTCGCTGGATGGATAATCCGAAGTCAGCACCACTTGCTTATGTGTAAAAAACAGATGTCAATTCTTTAGGATTCCAGTAATTCCGTAGAAAAGCTTTGTGACTCGTGGGTTTTGAGTACGTCGGTATGAGTTGCAAGAAGTCCGGTGGACTTCTGTTATGCAACGACCGAAGCGGAGCGGAGACCACTGGTATTTTCGGTGCCCATACCGCTACGTACTCAATGAGCGAAAGCACCCACGAGACGCAAAGCTTTTCTGCCGAACTACGGAAACTAAAAAATCCGCCATCCGTTTATTTAACACAAACACAAGCGGTAGCCCTTGCATTTTTTTTCATATTTTGATAAACTGTAAAATTGAGAATAGAACTAACTATATTATTGTGTTTTAGACGCAGAAATGAGGCAGATATGGAATTAATTAGTATACGCGATTTGTATCGCAACCAGGAAAAGTATGTAGAACAGACGGTTACGGTCGGAGGATGGTTAAGAAGCGTCAGAGATTCCAAAACATTTGGATTCTTAGTGGTTCATGATGGAACATTTTTCGAGCCGCTTCAGGTGGTATATTCAGATAAACTTGATAATTTTTCAGCAATTTCCAAATTGAATGTAGGAGCAGCCGTGATTGTTACGGGAAAAGTAGTAGCAACACCGGGAACGAAACAGCCATTTGAGATTCAGGCAGATGAGGTTGTTGTAGAAGGTGAGTCTGCACCGGATTATCCATTGCAGAAAAAGAGACACTCCTTTGAGTATCTTCGCACGATTTCCCATCTTCGTCCGAGAACAAATACATTTCAGGCAGTGTTCCGTGTGCGTTCTTTGATTGCGTATGCGATTCATAAATTCTTCCAGGAGAGAGAATTTGTTTATGTACACACGCCATTGATTACCGGAAGTGACTGTGAAGGTGCCGGTGAAATGTTCCGTGTAACAACACTGGATATGGAAAACCTTCCGATGACAGGAGAAGGAAAAGTAGATTACACAAAAGATTTCTTCCGCAAAGAAACCAATCTTACGGTAAGCGGGCAGTTAAATGGTGAAACGTATGCGATGGCATTCAAAAACATTTATACATTTGGTCCGACATTCCGCGCGGAAAATTCAAATACGACACGTCATGCGGCAGAATTTTGGATGATTGAGCCGGAAATTGCATTTGCGGATTTGAAGGATGATATGATTTTGGCAGAGAACATGTTAAAATATGTTATCCGCTATGTGCTTGAGAATGCACCGGAAGAGATGAAATTCTTCAACCAGTTTGTGGACAAGGGACTGATTGAGCGTCTGCGGGGAGTTGTGGATGCGGACTTTGCACATGTTACTTATACCGAAGCTATCAAACTCTTAGAAGAGCACAATGATAAATTTGAATACAAAGTAAGCTGGGGATGCGATTTGCAGACCGAGCATGAGAGATATCTTACGGAAGAAATTTTCAAACGCCCTGTTTTCGTAACGGATTATCCAAAAGAAATTAAGGCATTCTATATGAAGATGAACGACGATAACAAAACGGTTGCCGCTATGGATTGTTTGGTCCCTGGAATCGGGGAGATTATCGGAGGAAGCCAGCGTGAAGATGATTATGATAAGCTGGTTGAGAGAATGAACGAATGTGGACTGGATAAAAAAGATTATGAATTTTATCTGGATTTGCGTAAATATGGTACGGCACGCCATGCCGGATTTGGTCTTGGATTTGAGCGCTGTGTGATGTATTTGACAGGCATGCAGAATATCCGCGACGTCATTCCGTTCCCACGTACTGTAAATAATTGTGACTTATAAAGATTACACTAGGAGGTTAGTAACATGAATTTAATAATTCCACAAGGCTATCAGTCAGCGTTAGATATCCGCGAGACTGAGGTAGCAATTAAAAAAGTAAAGGATTTCTTTGAAAAGGCTTTGGCTGCCAATTTGAATCTGACACGAGTTTCGGCACCGCTTTTTGTTGACCCGGATTCCGGATTGAATGACAACTTAAATGGTGTAGAGCGCCCGGTTTCTTTTGATATTTTGGAGCAGAACGGAAGGGTGGCAGAAATTGTACATTCATTAGCTAAGTGGAAACGTCATGCGTTGGGCCGTTATGGTTTTGCTCATGGAGAGGGACTTTATACAGATATGAATGCGATTCGCCGTGATGAAGAAACCGATAATGTACATTCTTTGTTTGTCGACCAGTGGGACTGGGAGCGCATTATCGACAAAGAAGAACGTAATGTAGATACTTTGAAAGCTATTGTAAATAATGTATATCAGGCATTGATGGAAACAGAAGATTATATGGCAATGCAGTATGACTACATTAAGAAATCCCTGCCTGAGCAGATTACCTTTGTGACAACACAGGAACTTGAGGACCGATATCCGGACAAGACGCCAAAAGAGCGTGAGTACGAGGCAGTAAAAGAATATGGTGCCATTTTCCTGATGCAGATTGGAGATAAGTTAGCTTCCGGAGAGCCGCATGATGGACGTGCACCGGATTATGATGACTGGTCATTAAATGGTGATATTATCGTTTATTATCCGGTTCTTGATATGGCATTTGAAATTTCTTCCATGGGAATCCGTGTGGATGAAAAAGCATTGAAAGAGCAGCTTGAAAAAGCAGGATGCCCGGAGCGCGAAAATCTTCCGTTCCAGAAAGAAATTTTGGAAAAGAAACTTCCGTATACCATCGGTGGTGGAATCGGACAGTCAAGAATTTGTATGTTTTTCCTGAAAAAAGCACATATTGGAGAAGTACAAGCATCGATTTGGCCGGATGATGTGTGGGAAGAAGCATCGAAGAAAGGACTTAATATTTTATAATGGATAATTTTACCTTTTATGCGCCGACTTATTTTGATTTTGGTAAAGGCGCCGAAAAGCATGTTGCTGATTTAATAAAAAAATTTGGCGGACATAAAGTGCTGCTTCACTATGGAGGAGGCTCCATCAAAAAGAGCGGACTTTATGATACTGTGATTTCCGTATTAAAGGAAAGCGGTTTGGAATTTTGTGAACTTGGTGGTGTAAAACCAAATCCAAGAAGCGGACTCGTATACGAGGGAATTGAATTGTGCAAAAAAGAAAAGGTTGACTTTATTCTTGCCGTCGGCGGTGGAAGTACGATTGATTCGTCTAAGGCAATTGCTGCCGGTACTTTGTATAATGGAGATTTCATGGATTTTTATCAGGGCAAGGCATCCGTTGAGAAAGCACTTCCAATCGGAACGATATTAACGATTGCGGCAGCCGGCAGTGAGGGTTCTCCAAATACGGTAATCACCGATGAAAAAACAATGGTGAAAAAGGGAACAAAAAGTGATTTGCTTCGTCCGAAGTTCTCTATTTTGAACCCGGAACTTACCTGTACCCTGCCTCCGTATCAGTCGGCAGCGGGAGCAACGGATATCATGATTCATGTTTGTGAGCGTTATTTTTCCAACACAGAGGAAGTTGAGATTACAGACCGCTTGTGTGAAGCAATTTTAAAAACAATTGTATATGAGGCACCGCGTGTCATTGAAAATCCAAATCATTATGAAGCGCGTGCAAACATTATGTGGGCAGGTATGTTAGCACATAATAATGTTTGCGGTGTCGGTCGTGTGCAGGATTGGGCAAGCCACCATATTGAGCATGAATTGTCAGCTCTTTATGACGTTACTCATGGCGCAGGACTTGCAGTAATTGCACCGCTTTGGATGCGTTATGTCTGTAAGAAAAATCCGGGCAAGCTTGCCTTATTTGCAAACCGTATCTTTGAGGTGCCGATGAATGAGAAACATCCGAAGAAAACCGCACTCAAAGGAATTGAGGCGTTTGAAGCATTTTTGAAAAAAATCGGCATGCCATCTTCTTTCGCAGAGATTGGCGCAAAAGAAGAGGATATCGAGCTTATGACCGATAAACTTTTGAAGGGGCGTAAGACCGAAGGAAATTATGTGAAATTAAATCGTGATGATGTGATTGCGATTTATCGGAGCGCATTGTAAAAATCAAGGAGGCAGATATGGACCAGAGAGAATTTCTACGTCAGATGGAAGAGTTGGTAGATTTTGGACGAACGAAAGAAAATTTGCTCACCAAAAAAGAAATTGCCGATTATTGCAGCGACTGGAATTTGACAGAGGAACAGATGCCGTTTGTCTACGCATACCTTAAAGAACATCGGATTGAGGTAGAAGGCTATCGTGCGCCGGTAGAGAAAACGGAAGAAGAGGCTGTCGAAAAAAGCGAAAAAGATTCCAAATATCTGCGTTTATATAAAGAAGAACTGTGTCAGTTAAAGCGGTATGAAGAAGAGGAACTTGTGTGTTTACTCGAACAGTTGAGAAGAGGCGAGGAAGAAGTAATTTCTTCTGTTATCGAAGCACATCTGCACCGAGTTATGCAGTTGGCGGACAAATACCGCGGCCGTGGTGTGCCGGTGGAAGATTTGATTCAGGAAGGCAATTTAGAATTAACCGCCTGTGTTGCGATGCTTTGTGGAAACGAAGAAGTTGTGGATTATCAAAAAGCCATTGACCATGCGGTGAGAAGCCGGTTGATTGAATTGGTGGATGAAGAACTGGCAGGAACAGACAGCGTGCATGCACTGCTTGGGCGTGTAAATCTTTTGCTGGAGGCAACGAGGACATTAGCGCAGGAATATGGACGTATTGCGACAATTGAAGAACTTTCCGAATTTACCCATATGGATATCGAGGAAATTAATCAGTACGTCGATTTGTCCCACAATGAAATAGAACTGGGAAAAGGTGAAAATGAACGAAAATAAAAAATTTAAACTGGAGGCTCTCGTTGAGCCTCTTTGCTTATGGTATGAAAAGGAAAAACGCAGTATGCCGTGGCGGGATGATGCTACGCCGTATCATGTATGGCTGTCGGAGATTATGCTCCAGCAGACAAGAATAGAAGCGGCAAAAGCATACTATGACCGGTTTACGAAGTGTCTGCCGGATATTCCTTCTCTGGCAGCAGTTTCGGAGGAAGAACTTCTGAAATTGTGGGAAGGACTTGGATATTATAACCGCGCACGCAATTTAAAGAAGGCAGCTTCTCTTTTGGTGGAGCGGTATGATGGCAGGCTGCCGGCCGATTATGATTTGCTGCTTTCACTGCCGGGAATCGGCAGATATACAGCGGGGGCGATTGCATCCATTGCTTACGGCTTAGCAGAGCCGGCGGTGGATGGCAATGTGCTTCGTGTTACGATGCGGTATTTAAATTGCGATGAAGATATTATGAAGATGTCGGTTCGGACTAAGATGGAAAAAGAGCTTCGTGCCATTATGCCAAAGGACTGTCCGGGCGAATTTAATCAGGCACTGATGGAACTCGGGGAAGTAATCTGCATTCCAAATGGGAAACCACTCTGTGAAAAATGTCCGCTTTCTCATTTGTGTCTTGCCCACAAAGAAGGGCGTGAGATGGAACTGCCGAAAAAGGCGGAGAAGAAAAAGCGCCGTATCGAGAAAAAGACAGTTCTTGTGTTCCGGCAGGGTGACCGGATTGGAATTGTAAGACGACCAAACCAAGGACTATTAGCCGGTATGTGGGAATTTCCATCAAAAGAAGGATATTTGACGATGCAGCAGGTGAAAGAGTATTTGTCAGAAACCGTATCCTGTGAGGTGACGGTAAAACGATTAAAGAGCGGCAAGCATATTTTCTCCCATGTGGAGTGGCATATGCGCGGTTATGAGATTATTCTTCCGGAAGGAAAACCACAAGATGTAGTGCATGGGCTTTTGCTTTGTGACTTGTCAGAGGTCCAGGAAAAATATCCGATACCGGTTGCTTTTCATATTTTCTTACACCAGATTTGAGTGTGGAATAACGTAAAATAAGGGCTTTGGATGAATTTCCGGCTCTTATTTTTATATTCCGTAAAAACACATGATATAGTGCATACTGCAAAAAAAAATACAAAAGAATTACAATATATAGTAGACAATGCATACCTCATTTGGTATAATGATTCCTGTAGGAAAAATTATGAACGTTAGTATTGGTACGGATTGAAAGGAGTTGTACAAAAAGTGAGGGTAATCAAAAGGGATGGCCGAACCGTAGAATATGACCGAAACAAAATATTGATTGCAATACGGAAGGCAAATGCAGAAGTGGATACGTTTGAAAGGGTTAATGATGACATGATTGATGGCATCGTTGCCGGTATCGAGAATATGAAACGTGATACGATGCAGGTGGAAGATATTCAGGATATCATTGAGCAGAAATTAATGGCGGCAGGAAAGTTTGACCTTGCGAAAAAGTATATTATTTATCGTTATACGAGAGAATTGGTTCGTAAAGCCAATACCACAGACGATTCGATTATGAGTCTTCTCCAGAACAGCAACAAAGATGTTATGGAGGAAAATTCAAATAAAAATGCATATGTGGCAAGTACCCAGCGCGATTTGATTGCCGGAGAGGTGTCAAAAGATTTGACAAAGCGTATTCTTCTTCCGGAGAAAATCACAAAAGCGCATGAAGACGGTGTGCTTCATTTCCACGATATGGATTATTTTATTCAGCCGATTTTTAACTGCTGTTTGATTAATATTGGGGATATGCTTGATAATGGTACAGTGATGAACGGAAAACTGATTGAGAGTCCAAAGAGTTTTCAGGTTGCCTGCACGGTTATGACACAGATTATTTCAGCTGTAGCAAGCAGTCAGTACGGCGGTCAGTCGGTAGACACCAGACACCTTGGCAAATATTTGAGAAAGAGTGCGGACAAGTACCGCAAGCATTATACCGAGCGTTATGCAGGGAAAATTGCGCCGGATGTAATTGAAGAATTTGTTAAAGAACGTGTAAATGACGAACTCCGCTCCGGTGTGCAGACAATTCAGTACCAGATTAATACTTTGATGACAACGAATGGACAGTCTCCATTTGTAACACTGTTTTTAAATTTGGATCCAAAGGATGAATACATCAAGGAAAATGCGATGATTATTGAAGAGATTCTTCGTCAGCGCTTAGAGGGAATTAAAAACGAAAAAGGTGTTTATGTGACACCTGCGTTCCCGAAACTGATTTATGTATTAGATGAGCACAATGCCTTAAAAGGCGGTGAGTACGATTACATTACAAAACTTGCTGTCCGCTGTTCGGCAAAGAGAATGTATCCGGATTACATATCCGCAAAGAAAATGCGTGAAAATTATGAAGGAAATGTATTTAGCTGCATGGGATGCCGCAGTTTCCTTACACCGTGGAAAGATGAAAACGGTAATTATAAATTTGAGGGACGTTTTAATCAGGGTGTTGTCAGTTTAAACCTTCCGCAGATTGGTATTTTAGCAAAAGGCGATATGGAATATTTTTGGCAGCTTTTGGAAGAAAGATTGTCGCTCTGCTTTGAAGCTTTGATGTGCCGCCACCGTGCGCTTGAGGGTGTAACCAGTGATGTCAGTCCGATTCACTGGCAGTATGGTGCGATTGCCCGTCTGCAAAAAGGAGAGAAAATCGATAAATTGTTACATGGCGGTTATTCCACGATTTCTCTTGGATACATCGGTTTGTATGAAGTTACGAAACTGATGACCGGCGAGAGTCAGACAACGGAAAAGGGAAGTCAGTTTGCAAAAGCGCTGATGAACCGTCTGCGCCGTGCAACGGATACATGGAAAGAGGAAACCGGAATTCATTTTGGACTTTATGGAACACCAGCAGAAAGTCTCTGCTACCGTTTCGCTGAAATTGATAAAAAACGCTTTGGTGAGATTGAAGATGTAACGGATAAAGGATATTATACCAATTCCTACCACGTGGATGTGCGCGAGAAAATTGATGCTTTCAGTAAATTTGAATTTGAGGCACAGTTCCAAGTTATTTCTTCCGGCGGTGCGATTTCATATGTAGAGGTGCCAAATATGCAGAACAACCTGCCTGCACTGGAAGAAGTTGTTAAATATATTTATGAGCATATTCAGTATGCTGAATTTAATACAAAATCGGATTATTGTCATGTGTGCGGATATGACGGCGAGATTATTATTAATGATAATCTTGAGTGGGAATGTCCAAACTGCGGAAATAAAGACCATGACAAAATGAACGTAACAAGAAGAACCTGTGGGTATCTGGGTGAGAATTTCTGGAATGTGGGCAAAACCAAGGAGATTAATGCCCGCGTACTCCATCTGTAAAGAGGAGATGAAAGAAAATGAATTACGCAGATATTAAATACTGCGATGTAGCAAATGGTGAAGGTGTGCGTGTATCTTTGTTCGTCAGCGGATGCACGCATCACTGCAAAGAATGTTTTAATAAAGAAGCATGGGATTTCCATTATGGAAACCCTTTTACACAAAAAGAAATCGACCGGATTTTAGAGTATTTAAAACCGAATTATATTGCCGGTTTGTCCCTGCTTGGCGGTGAGCCGATGGAACCTGTCAATCAGGAGGGGATTCTTCCATTGCTTCGCGTGGTAAAACAGACATATCCGGAGAAAAATATCTGGTGCTATACCGGTTATTTGTTTGACAAAGATGTCTTAGATAAAATGTGTAAAGAGTCGGAAGTGACAAAAGAAATTGTATCCTATCTTGATATTGTGGTTGATGGAGAGTTTATGATTGACAGAAAAAATTTGAAAATCAATTTCCGTGGTTCCGATAATCAGCGTATTATTGATGTAAAAAAGACATTAGATGCCGGAGAAATTGTTCACTGGGAACGTGAGATACAATAAATAGTGAGGAAGAAAATGAATAAAACAACAGTAAAATTTAAAAAATTAGACGAAAGAGCACAGATGCCGCATTACGGAACGGAATTTGCGGCGGGTGCGGATTTGTATGCGTGTCTGGATGCACCGCTTACCATTGCAAAAGGAGCAACGGAATTTGTCCATACTGGGATTGCGATGGAAATTCCTACAGGACTTGTCGGACTTGTGTATGCAAGAAGCGGGCTGGCGTGTAAAAAAGGACTGGCACCGGCCAATAAAGTTGGTGTGGTGGATTCCGATTACCGCGGCGAGATTATGGTAGCGCTTCACAATCATTCAAACGAAGATATAACGATTGAAAGCGGCGAGCGCGTGGCACAGATGGTGATTGCTCCGTATATTTTTGCGGAGTACGAAGAAGTATCCGAGTTAGAGGATACAGTGCGCGGCGAGGGCGGCTTTGGTTCAACCGGTACAAAATAATTAAAAAACGGTGGTTTTGTAAATTTTTAGACGGAACATAATTTACAGAACGCCGTTTTTCTGTTATGATAGTGAATGTTAAGAACTTATACACAAAGAATGGAGGAATGAACGATGGGTATGACGATGACGCAGAAAATTCTTGCGGCCCATGCAGGACTGGAGTCGGTAGTACCGGGTCAGTTGATTGAGGCAGACTTGGATTTGGTACTGGCAAATGATATTACCGGACCGGTAGCGATTCATGAAGTAGAGAAATTGAATAAAAAGACGGTGTTTGATAAGGACAAAATTGCACTTGTACCGGATCATTTTGCACCGAATAAAGATATTAAATCAGCAGAACACTGCAAATGTGTACGCGAATATGCAAAAGCACAGGGAATTACAAATTATTTTGAAGTTGGCGAGATGGGAATTGAGCATGCCCTTTTGCCGGAAAAAGGTTTGATTGTTGCCGGTGAGACATGTATTGGAGCAGATTCCCATACTTGTACATACGGTGCACTGGGTGCTTTTTCCACCGGTGTCGGAAGTACCGACATGGGTGCCGGCATGATTACCGGACAGGCATGGTTTAAAGTACCATCTGCCATTAAGGTAGAATTAAAAGGTGAGTTAAAGCCATGGGTCAGCGGTAAAGATGTAATCCTTCATCTGATTGGATTGATTGGCGTAGATGGTGCGTTGTACCGCTCTCTTGAATTTATGGGCGAGGGTGTAAAGAGCTTGTCTATGGATGATCGTTTCTCCATTGCCAATATGGCAATCGAAGCAGGTGCCAAAAATGGTATTTTCCCGGTTGATGAAAAGACGATTGCATATATGGAAGAACATTCGACAAAGAAATATACAATTTATGAGCCGGATGAAGATGCCGAGTATGATGAGACGATTACGATTGATTTGAATACGTTAGAGCCTACGGTTGCGTTCCCGCATCTGCCGGAAAACACAAAGACTGTAAAAGAAGCCGGTGAAGTAGTCATCGACCAGGTTGTCATTGGTTCCTGTACAAATGGACGAATCGAGGATATGCGTGTTGCCGCAAGCATCTTGAAGGGACGTAAAGTAAAAAAAGGAATCCGCTGCATCGTGATTCCTGCCACACAGGCGATTTACTTACAGGCAATCGAAGAAGGACTTGTGCAGACCTTTATCGAGGCAGGTGCTGTTGTCAGCACACCAACGTGTGGTCCTTGCCTTGGCGGATACATGGGTATCTTAGCAGCAGGTGAGCGTGCGGTATCCACAACAAACCGTAACTTTGTTGGACGTATGGGACATGTGGATTCAGAAGTATATTTGGCAAGTCCGGCAGTTGCCGCAGCAAGTGCCATTACCGGTAGAATCTCAGAGCCATCCGAACTTGGCTTGTAAGAAATGGAGGAAATTGATTGTGAAAGCATTAGGAAAAGTATTTAAATATGGTGACAATGTGGACACGGATGTAATTATCCCTGCCCGTTATCTGAATTCTTCGGATCCGGCAGAACTTGCTACACACTGTATGGAAGATATTGATAAAGATTTTGTAAATCAGGTAAAAAAAGGTGATATCATTGTAGCGGAGAAAAACTTTGGCTGTGGTTCTTCCCGTGAGCATGCGCCAATTGCCATTAAGGCATCGGGGGTAAGCTGTGTAATTGCAGAGACATTTGCTCGTATTTTCTACCGCAACTCCATTAACATCGGACTTCCGATTATTGAGTGTAAAGAGGCATCTGAGCGCATTGAAGCCGGTGATGAAGTGGAAATTGATTTCGACAGTGGTATCATTACAAATAAAACAAAGGGTGAGTCTTACAAAGGCCAGGCATTCCCTGAGTTTATGCAGAAAATCATCAAGGCAGAAGGTTTGATGAATTATATCAATGCCAAAGAGGCATAAAAGAAACTAGATTTTGGCAGGAGACCTTATGCGTATGTGTAAGGTCTCTTGTTGCATAGAAACGAGGGAAAATGATGAAAGTAGCAACAAGACATTTTGTCAGACCTGAATTTATGAACCATCACCAGACTTTATACGCCGGTTACATATCCGAGTGGGTGACGGAAGCTGCGATGATTGGTGTGACTGAAAAGTTAGGAACGAATGAGCACGTTGTACTTGCCGCACTGAAAGAAGTGGTGATAAAAAAAGAAGTCGTAAGTGGTATGATACTGCAATTGGATTATGAGGTATCAAAAATCGGGGTGACAAGTATTGAGATTTTGGTAGAAGGAAAGAATTTTCTGACCGGTGAGAGTCATTTGACCGGGCGTGCTGTTTTTGTGACAGTGGATGAAAATGGAAAGAAACGGCCACATGGGCTGTCATAAGAAATGAGGGGAATGGATGAAGGATTTTAGAAATGAATATAGGCAAAAACTGAGAAGTCCGGAGGAAGCGGTTGCTGTTGTGAAAGATGGCGACTGGGTGGATTATACAAGCTGCCTTGGGAAACCGATTCTTTTAGACCGGGCACTTGCCAAAAGAAGAGACGAACTTCATGATGTGAAAATCCGTGGGAATTTGATGGCGGGACCAATTGCGGTGGCAGAATGCGATGAGACGCAGGAGCATTTTGTGTATCACAGCTGGCACTGCTCGGCGTATGAGAGAAGGCTCTGCGATAAAGGGCTCTGCTATTATATTCCGATGGTTTTTCATAACAATGCTGCTTATTATGAATACTTTTTAGACGTTAATGTTGTTATGGTCAGTGTGGCTCCGATGGATAAACACGGGTATTTTAATTTTTCGGTAAATACCGGTGTTGCCGCACCGATTGCCCGCATGGCAGACATTGTGATTGTGGAAGTAAATGAAAATCTTCCGCAGGTGCGTGGCGGTTATGACGAATGTATTCATATTTCGGATGTGGATTATATTGTGGAAGGGGAGCATGAGCCTTTTGTTAATATGGAAGCACTGGAACCGACGGAAATTGACAGGCAGATTGCCAAATACCTGATTCCGCATATTGTGGATGGAGCGACGTTGCAGCTTGGGATTGGAAGTATGCCAAATGCGTTAGGAGAAATTATTGCAAAATCGGATTTGAAAGATTTGGGGATGCATACGGAACTTTGCTCGGATGCGTATTTGCAAATGTATTTGGCGGGAAAATTGACAAATCGAAAGAAAAAACTGGAGCCGGGCAAAGGTGTATTTGGCTGTGCGATTGGTTCGAATGCACTGTATGAGTGGTTGGATGATAATCCGGGAGTAGCGGCATATCCGCTTGAGTATGTGAACCGCCCAAGTGTGATCGCGCAGATTGATCATATGGTGTCGATTAACAGTTGTGTTGCCGTTGATTTATATGGGCAGGTGGCAGCAGAGAGTTCCGGAGTCAGACAGATTAGCGGAACCGGCGGACAGTTAGATTTTTTGATTGGGGCATCGGCTTCACGTGGTGGCAAGGCATTTATTTGTATGAGCAGTGTGTATGTGGACAAGGATGGACAGACTCATTCACGTGTTCGTCCGCAGTTTAATGGCGATATTATCACTTCGCCGCGCAGCCAGGTTTATTTTCTGGCAACGGAATACGGAGTTGTGAACCTTGAGGGGCGTTCGACCTGGGAACGTGCGGAAGCATTGGTGAGTATTGCACATCCGGCATTCCGCGATTATTTAATAAAAGAAGCGGAGAAAAGAAAAATTTGGAGGCGGAGCAACCGTATCCGCTAAGGGGTTACGCAAATATTCTTTCTTTCGTCACACTTTTGTGCTAGAATGACAATAGAAAAATGTACTGGAGGATATTATGAAGGCGAAGAAAAAAGCATGGATTGTAATTATTGTATTGGCAGTGATTGGGTTTTGCGTCGGTTTTTATTTTGGATATAAGGGAAAAAAAGATAAGCAGGAGCAAACGAACACACAGACAAGAACGCAGGAAAAAGAAATACGGGCACAGGGTGAAATGAAGGACGGAGAGCTAGTCGACTATACAAAAAATAATATGTTGGAACTTGGTAAATATAAGGGGAGAACGGTTACCGTTACGCCGACCGAGACGGAAGTTTATCAGGCGATTTTATTGGAGGCAGAGGACTGGAAGAAAAAGGTGGCCGATGGAGAGCGGGTAGAGAAAGGTGACTGGATTTCTCTGGATTACGAAGGCTATGTCGATGACCAGCCATCCGATGATTTGAGTGAGAGCGGTGCCGTGATTCAAGTTGGTGCAGGAAATTTGTTTAATGCGGCGTTTGAACGCGGATTGATGGGCTTGAAATTAGGAGAGACATATAATCTGAATGTGACATTTGCAGAGGATGATGCAGATCCGGACGTGGCGGGGAAAACGATTACTTTTTCCGTTGAGGTGAATGCGAAGTTTAACGATGCATATGCGAAAAAGATGTCGAAAAACAAATATCCGAACGTAAAAGCGTATTATGAATACGCAAAAGCGAAGGAAGAGAAAGAAAACAGAGAGGGAATCGGTGATACGGTATGGGAGGATTTATTAAAAGAATGTAACGTAAAAAAATATCCGGCAGGTTCCAGAAAACAGGCATACAAAGACCAGAAACGTTCGTATCAGGTGTTTGCCAAAGTAAGTGGGCAATCGTATGAAGAATTTATCGGTGCATTAGGTCAGACTGATGAAGATATTCAGTCGTCAGCTGACGATCAGGTGAAAGCGCGTATGACAGCAAAGACAATTGCCATAAAAGAGGGGCTTACATTATCGGATGCAGATTATGAGCGCTTTCTTTTGGCGTTTTTAGAGCCGGAAGAAGAAGAGGACAAGACTTTGAAAGCAATGGAGAAAAGATATCTCGAAGAACAGAGTTGTTATCCGAGAGATGATATGCTTATTGAATTAGTAAAAGAGTATCTTGGCAAAAATTCAAAGATGAAATAAAGGCGGGGATTTATATGGCTGAAAATTATGTAACGAACCAGTATTCTTTTGAGAGCCGTGAATCGTATGAACAGACGAAAAAAGAAGCAGAGCAGATAAAAAAACTGATTCACTCAGCGGATTTGAAAAATCCGAAAATTGCTTTGAAAATTTATAATAAATGCGTGTCGGACAAGATGTTTCATACGATGGCCGGTTATAATTTTTTGATGGAACTGCGGCATTTTATTGGGAAAAGCGGACTCGTGAGTGAGCAGTCTTTAGCGCCAATTCCAATTAAGGAAGAAAATGAGAAAAAGCCGGATGTTATTGCTCAGACATCACGAAAAGAAGCAAAGTGGAAGCGATTGTACGAAGGGCAGCAGTTACTGAATAAGAAACTGAAAATTGCCCTTTTTGCGGCAGTTGTTCTTTTGATTGGTTTTGTTGTAATAAATTTTCGATTTGAATACTCGATTTTCACATATTTTACAAATTATAAGGCTAATATGGAAGAAGAGTTGATTGACAAATATGAAAAATGGGAAGAACGTCTTCAGCAAAAAGAGGACAGTCTGAATCAGTGAAAGGAGTTTATATATGGCAGGAAATACAATTTTAGTCGTAGATGATGAACAGCGTATGAGAAAGCTGGTACGCGATTTTTTGACAAAGCAGAATTTTCGTGTATTAGAGGCGGCAGACGGCGAAGAAGCCGTAGATGTTTTTATGGAGAATAAGGACATTGTTCTTGTGATTTTGGACGTTATGATGCCAAAGATGGATGGCTGGGAAACCTGCAGGGAAATCCGACAGTACTCCAAAGTGCCTATTATTATGCTGACGGCACGTGGCGGGGAAAATGACGAACTGCGTGGCTTTGAACTTGGGGTGGACGAGTATATTGCAAAGCCGTTTAGTCCAAAGATTTTAGTGGCGCGTGTAGAGGCACTGCTTCGCAGAACCAATTCGGCAAATGAGAAAAATCTCGAATATGGCGGAATTGTGTTAAACCGCTCCGCACATGAAGTTATAATTGATGGTGAGAAAGTGGATTTGAGTTACAAGGAATTTGAGCTGCTTTCCTATTTTATGGAAAACAAAGATATTGCCCTTTCACGTGAACGGATTTTGAATCACGTGTGGGACTATGATTATTTTGGTGATGCCAGAACGATTGATACCCATGTGAAGAAACTCCGCAGTAAAATGGGTGAAAAAGGAAAGTACATTAAGACAATCTGGGGTATGGGATATAAATTTGAAGTATAGGAAATGGAGTGATTATCTTGAAGCGTTCCATGAAAACAAGACTGGTAGCGATTTTTGTCGTTACCATTGTCATTATTATCGGTGTTATCAGTCTTGCAAACGTTGTGCTTTTGCCATATTTTTATCAGTCCAATAAGGTAAGCCAGATGCAGGGCGTTTATTCGCGTGTTATCAATATTTGTGAAAATGTGGATTGGAATAAGATGGACAGCGAGCAAAAAGATACAATTTATGATAAGTTAGACCAGCTTTCGAGCAATACCAACATGAGCATTTATCTTGTGCAGATTCGGGTTTACCAAGGGTCTGGTGATATCGCGGAATTAGCGTATGTATATCCGAGTGACAGTGAGCGTTTGCAACAGGTAACAAAAAACCAACTTGATAAGTACGTAAAATCAATTTATTTTGGGCAAAAGTTAGACGATAACTGTAAAATGATTACACAGACAGCAAATTATTCGATGTATAATGTGTATGATACGAGAGTAGATTCTAATTTTTTGGAACTCACAGGAAAGATGCCCGATAATTACTGGATTTATCTGCGCAGTAATTATCAGAGTATACAGGAAAGTGCCAGTGTATCGAATCAGTTTATGCTGTATGTCGGAATGATTGTGATGATTGCCGGCGTGTTTATTATGTATTTTGTCAGCAATCAATATACGAAGCCGATTCTGCGCCTGGCAACTCATGCAAAAAACATGCAGAAACTTGACTTTTCAACTCGTTATAAAGATAACCGTGATGATGAAATCGGAGTGCTTGGCAACAGTATGAATGCTTTGTCAGACCGCTTGGAGAAAACCATTTCCGAATTAAAGACAGCGAATAATGAATTGCAGCTGGATTTACAGAGGCGTTCGGAGCAGGAGCAGATGCGGCAGGAATTTTTGGCGAATGTTTCGCATGAACTGAAGACGCCGATTGCTTTGATTCAGGGATATGCAGAAGGATTGCAGGAAAATATTAATGATGATGCAGAAAGCCGTGAATTTTACTGTGAAGTCATTGTGGACGAGGCTGACAAGATGAACAAGATGGTAAAAAAACTACTGAGTTTAAATCAGTTAGAGTTTGGAAATGACCAGGTTCATTTTGAACATTTTGACTTGCGAAGTGTAATTCAGTCGATAGTAAATTCCTCTGATATTTTGTTCCGTCAGAAAGAAGTTACGTTGTCATACCATCCGGATGAGGAACCAATTATGGTCTGGGCAGATGAGTATATGATTGAGGAGGTTGTCAGCAATTATGTGAGCAATGCACTTAATCATGTGAAATACGAGAATAAAATTGAAATTAAGACGATTCGGAAAGGTGACCGTGTATGCACCAGCGTATTCAATACCGGAGATCCGATTCCGGAGGAAGATATGGATAAAATCTGGTCGAAATTTTACAAAGTTGACAAGGCAAGGACAAGAGAATATGGTGGCAATGGAATTGGCTTATCTATCGTAAAAGCCGTTATGGATGCCCATAATCAGAAGTTTGGTGTGAAAAATTATGACAATGGTGTCGAATTTTGGTTTGAACTTGACGTGAAAAGTGTTGATTGATGGATGGGATATGTGCTATAATAAATAAACTGGATTTAATTGTAAAAGGAGGGGTTTTTTGAGACAGATACGTTTTTTATGTGCCGTATTGGCTGTGTCCGTTCTATCCCTTACCGGATGTGCGGATATAAAAAATTTGTCTGAGGAGCAGGAAAATGAAATTGCGGAGTACGCAGCAGGTGTTTTGCTCCAAAATTCTGACAAATATCCGTACCGACTTATCACAAAAGAAGAAAAGGAGGTTACAGAAACGCCGACACCGATGCCGGCGACACCGACACCAACATCGGCAGCTGCACAGGCGTCAGACGCACCACAGGAATCGCAGCCGGAACAGACAGCAGCTGCACCGGAAGATTCCAAAAAGGAAGTATCGTTAGATGATTTATATCATCTGAAAGGTGTTTCGATTTTGTATACTTCTTATCGTCTGGCAGATAAATACGGAAGTTCACAGATTCGTGCCGAACAGGGGAAAAAACTACTTGTTGCAGAGTTTTCACTAAAAAATAATTCCGGTGCGAAAAAAAAGGTTAAACTGATTGACAGACGAAAAATCTCCTATCAGTTGAATGTGGACGGAACAACTTATTCTCCACAGATTAGTTTATTGGAGAATCAACTGGATTATTTGGAGGCTACAATTGCGAAAGGAAAGTCACAGAAGGCAGTGTTAGTATTTCAGGTAGATAAAAATGCGACAAACGCTTCTTCAATTGATTTGTCGATTGAAGAAGGGAATAATAAAACATCAGTGAAAATGAAGTAGGAGGCATTTATGTATCAGGAAAAAAAGAGAAGTTTGTTTTTTGGACTACCGCTTTCTTTTACAACTTACCGGATTGAGGAAAAGGTAGTAAATATTAAAAAAGGTTTTCTCAGAACGGAAGAAGATGATACATTGATGTATCGGATTCAGGATGTAAAACTTGTGACCGGTTTCTTAGAGAGAATTTTCCGTTTAGGAACGGTTGTATGTTATTCAAGTGATGTAACGGACTCAACGCTCGAATTAAAGCATATTCGGCATGCAAAAGAAGTTAAAGATTACATTTTAGTTACTGCAGAACAAGAACGGCGCAAAGTCAGAACCCTTCATACAATGGGGTTGGATGCAGATGCCGGTCAGTTTGATGATATTGATGACATGGAGTAAGGAGGAGAGAGACAATGGCAGTAGAAACAGGAATTTTATTAGAGAGTGGTACCAATGAGCTTGAATTATTGGAGTTTGTGGTTGGTAATCAGCATTATGGAATCAATGTGGCAAAGATTAATGAACTCTGTCCGTATCAAGAGCCAACGATGGTGCCGAATGCACATGAGTACATAGAGGGAATCTTCATGCCGAGAGAACGGCTGATTACCGTAATTGATTTGGCGAAAGCGTTAGGTGTTCAGCCAAGCGCTGACACATCTCATGATATGTATATTATTACGAATTTTAACCGTCTACACACAGCGTTTCATGTTCAGCAGGTGCTTGGTATTCACCGTGTATCATGGAAAGACATCGCAAAACCGGACTCTACCATTAGTGGAAATGGTAAAGGGGTAGCCACCGGCATTACAAAGATTAACGGAAGAATAATTATTGTTCTTGACTTTGAGAAAATTGTTACGGAAGTTAATCCGGAAACGGGACTTAAGCTGTCTGAGATTGAGGCAATGGGTGAGCGCTCCCGTATTGATTACACAATCCTTCTTGCGGAGGATTCACCGCTGCTTCTTGAGATGTTGAAGAAATGCTTAACAAAGGCTGGCTATTCACATTTGATTCCAACAAGCAACGGACTGGAAGCATGGAACACTTTGGACCGCATGATGAAAGATGGTGCGGTGATTGGAAAAGATATTTCACTTGTTATTACGGATATTGAAATGCCACAGATGGATGGACATCATCTGACCAAGAAAATTAAAGAAGACCCTAGATTTGAAGGACTTCCGGTTGTTATTTTTTCATCTTTGGTAAATGATGAGATGAAACGTAAAGGAGAGGCACTTGGTGTAGATGCCCAGCTTTCTAAACCGGAGATTGGCAGATTGGTTCATCAGCTGGACCTTTTGCTTAAATAAGAAGTTTGTGCTTTGGCAAGAGGAGGTGTGACATTTGACCTTATGTAGAAAATGTGGAAAAGAAATTCCGGATGGCGAAGAATTGTGTGAAGACTGTAAAAATGAAGAATCACAGATGGATGAGGCTTATTTGGAAGAATTGATGCAGAGCATGAGTGATGAAGAGAAAGAACCGGAAAATGCAGGTGAACCGGCACCCGTTATGGACGAACAGGTGGAGGAGAAACCGGCAGAAGAGAAACCGGCAGAAGAAGCTTCTGATGGAGAAGCGGATGTAAATGAACTTTTGACACTGCTTTCGCAGGATTATGAAGATTATGATGAGCCGGATTCCGCAGTGCAGCCGGAGGAGGAGGTTCAAACAGCAGAGCCTATGGATGAAAGTCCGGCTGAGACTTCTCTTTTTCGGGAAGATGATGAGGAAAGCGTATTTGCCGATGATGCAGATGCTTTATCTGTAGATGATATTTATGATGATGCACTTTCTGCTGTGGATTACAGTGAGGCAGATGAGGCACCGGAATTTCCTGAAATTGAGGAAGAATTTGTTCCGCAGATGGATGAAGATGCCGGTGATGATTTTGGTGATTTGGCGCTGGATCCTTTGGTATTGGATGATAGTGAAGCGGCTGGTGTGTCCGGAGAGCCGTTGGCGGTTTCAGATGACACAGAGGAAGATGTACAAGATATAAAGCAGGAGAAAGAGAAAAAAGAGAAAAAAGACGGTTTCTTTAAACGTATTTTTGGTAATATCATTACGGAACAGTCCGCAGAGGAAGAAGCCAAAGAGCGTGAGAAAGAGCAGGCTGACGCTGAAGAGAAGAAAGCGGCGAAAGAGGAAAAGAAACAGCAGACAGCAGAGGAAAAGGCAGCAAAAGCAGAGCAGGCAAAAGAAGAAAAAGAAAAAAAAGCAGCAGCAAAGGCAGAACAAGCAGCAGCAAAAGCGGCAGAAAAAGAAGAAAAGAAACGATTAAAAGCCGAGCAGGAAGCTAATGAAGTGGTTGGCAGAATTAATCCGGTTGGTGCTGCGATTGTTATGGTATTTTTCGGACTTCTCTGTGTAGCGGTTGTGTTTGGCAGTCAGGCACTTTCTTATACGACATCCGTAAAAAGTGCGGAGAGTTCTTTTGAACAGCGGGATTATAAGAACGCCTATGATTCTTTGGCAGGAGTCTCTGTTTCGGATTCGTCGAAAGAACTCAAACAGAAGGTGCGTATGTGTATGCAGCTCCAGCGTGAGTATGATGCTTATCAGAATTATTATAAGATGAAGATGTATTTGGAATCCCTGGATTCTTTGATTGGTGGAATTCGTCTTTACGATGCAAACAAAGCAAAAGCGGAGCAGTATGATATGCTCAGCCAGTACAATGAATTGGAGAGTAAACTCGCAAATCAGCTGTACAATGAGTTCGGTGTCAGTGAATCACAGGCACGAAATATTATTGCTTCCGAGACACAAAAGGAATACACAGACCGCTTGCAGGCGATTCTTTTGCAGTGGCAGAAGAGAAATGAAGCGGATGAGAGATAATGAAAAGATAGCTGACCGGTTTTCCGGTCGGCTATTCTAATACAATGACAGAGGTGATACAAAACGATGGTAGCAATTGTGGATTATGATGCAGGAAATATTAAAAGCGTTGAGAAGGCGTTACAATATATTGGGGAACATCCGGTGATTACAAGAGATGTGAAAGAAATTAAGAAAGCAGATCATGTAATTGTGCCGGGAGTTGGTGCGTTTGAGGATGCGATGGAAAAGATGAATCGCTATGAACTGACAAAAGTGCTGCAGGATGTGGCGGCATCCGGTACACCGATTATGGGCATCTGCCTTGGGCTACAGTTGTTTTTTGAGCGAAGTGATGAGTCAGAACATGATGTAAAAGGACTTTCACTTCTTCCCGGTGAAATTGTAAGATTTCCGGAAAAAGAAGGATATAAAATTCCGCATATGGGATGGAACTCTTTGAAAATCAATCCGAATTCGAAACTGTTAAAAGGAATTCCGGAGGATGTATATGTGTATTTTGTTCATTCGTATTATTTAAAAGCCAAACATATTGAAGATGTAGCAGCTACAACGGATTATATTGTTCCGGTACATGCGGCAGTGGAACATGACAATATTTTTGCAACCCAGTTTCATCCGGAGAAGAGCGGAGATGTTGGGCTGGAAATTTTGAAGAATTTTGTTTCCATATAGAATAAGACGAAGATAGGAGGAATTTCGGTGTTTACGAAAAGAGTAATTCCATGTTTGGATGTAAATGAGGGAAGAGTGGTAAAGGGAGTTAATTTTGTTAATTTGATTGATGCGGGAGACCCGGTTTCAGTTGGTGCTGCTTATGGAAAAGCAGGGGCAGATGAATTGGTTTTTTTAGATATTACAGCATCGAGTGATGCAAGAGAGATAAAGGCGAACATGGTTCGTAAAGTGGCGGAAACGGTGTTTATTCCGTTCACGGTAGGCGGCGGAATCCGCACGATTGAGGATTTTCGTATGATTTTGCGCGAGGGTGCGGACAAGGTTGCAGTGAATTCAGCGGCAATTTTAAATCCGACACTTGTATCGGATGCTGCGGATAAATTTGGAAGACAATGTGTCGTTGTTGCGATTGATGCCAAAAGACGGGCAGACGGCAGTGGATGGACAATTTACAAAAATGGCGGTCGTGTAGATATGGGAAAAGATGCCGTGGAATGGGCAATGGAAGCGGAGCGCTTAGGTGCCGGCGAAATTCTTTTGACCAGCATGGACTGTGATGGAACAAAAGACGGCTATGATGTTGAACTGACACGGACGGTTTCTGAAAATGTTTCAATTCCGGTTATTGCATCCGGCGGTGCAGGAACAAAAGAGCATTTTTATGATGCCCTTACGGAAGGAAAAGCGGATGCGGTTTTGGCAGCTTCACTATTCCACTTTAAAGAACTTGAAATCGTTGAATTGAAAAAATACCTGCAAGAGCGGGGAATCAGTGTGCGGTTATAAAAAAGAGGGAGGTTGTTATGAGTGCTTTGACAGGTGAGTGGGAGCGTGCATTGCACGAAGAATTTTCCAAAGAATACTATAAAAAATTATTCTTTTTTGTTCGGAAACAATATAGTGAGACAACTGTATATCCAAAGGCAGATGAGATTTTTACGGCCTTTCATCTCACGCCGCTTGAGAAGGTTAAGGTTGTGATTCTGGGACAGGACCCTTACCATAATGAAGGACAGGCGCATGGGCTTTGTTTTTCGGTGAAACCACAGGTGGCAATTCCGCCGTCTCTTGAAAACATTTACAAAGAACTGCACGATGATTTGGGCTGCAAAATTCCAAGCCACGGTTGTCTGACTTCGTGGGCAAAACAAGGTGTTTTACTTTTGAATACGGTGCTTACGGTTCAGGCACATAAGCCGATGTCACACCGTGGTGTCGGCTGGGAAGAGTTTACGGATGCGGCAATTGCTAAATTAAATACACAGGATAGACCAATTGTATTTATTTTATGGGGGAAGCCGGCACAGGAAAAGGCGAAAATGTTGACAAATCCAAAACACCTTGTGCTGAAAGCACCTCATCCAAGCCCTTTGTCGGCATACCGAGGATTCTTTGGCAGTAAACCTTTTAGCCAGACAAATGATTTTTTGTTAAAGAATGGAGAAACTCCAATTCGGTGGGAGATTCCTGAAAAAATAGAAAATGAATTTTGAATAAGACTCAACTGGATGAGCCATATTTCATATAGTGAAGTATGGCTTATTTTATATGGATATCAGTGAATGTTTTCATAGCAAAACGGCCTTTCTGGTGTTTCCTGATTTGAAACTTTGATATCATTAAAAAATTGTAAAAAAATGAAAAAAACTTCTTGATATATGTGATAGGTTTATGTTATACTTGTGATAGTATAGAATTATACTAATCTTGTAGCAAATCAAACTAAAAGGATTAAAAGACTGGAGGAAATATGATGAAAAGATTGAAGCGAAGCTTTTGGGCCAAAGCAGCAGTTGCTGTGGCGTCAATCGCAATTGCAATCGGGGTGATTGGCGGAATTTCATTTGCGTCAAATAATCAGCCTTTTTTGGGAGATTGCATTGAGTACGGAATTGTTTGTAATTATCTGAATCAGACAGCAGATATGGAGACAAACTTTGCCGTAGGTAAGTACCAGGGGAATGGTCATTGGAACGGAAACACGATTTCTGAGAGCAAAGCAAATGCTTCCGGAGAGATTCGGATTGGAGAAGTTGTAGGAGAGTCGAAATTCCGTGGGACGCCTTATGTAGTAGTAAAGGAAAGTGTGAAAGATGAAGTTAAAGCAATGCTTACATCTGTTTCAAACTATGCAGAATCTGTTGTGAAAAAGGCAGATTACACAACACCAAAAGATGTTAAGGACATGAACAATTATCATGTAGACATTACAGGAATTGATGAAGAAGTTGTATATGTGGATGCGGATGCTATGGTTGAAAATATCACTGCAGGGAAAATTCAGAATGGTGGTATTAAGGTTACATTGCGAGCAAATCAGTCCTTAGTATTTAATGTATCATTGAAAGATACTGTTCGCATTCCGGAATATAAGATTACTGTAAAAAATGGAAGTAAAACACACGAGGAAATGGCAGAGTCTGTTGTGTGGAATATGCCTTATGTGACGAATTTGAATTTGAACTCAGATGGTATGAGAGCTACGATAATTGCGCCAAAAGCTTTTGTGAATTTGGGAACTACATCCGAAGGATGGCTGGTATGTGATACGGTTGTCAGCAATTCTGGCGAATGGCATATGATTTCAAAGAAAGTCCCGAAAGTGACACCAACGCCAAAAGTGACACCAACACCAACACCGAAAGTGACAGCAACACCGACACCGAAGGTAACGGCGACACCAACACCAAAGGTAACGGCGACACCAACACCAAAGGTAACGGCGACACCAACACCAAAAGTAACGGCGACACCGACACCAAAAGTGACAGCAACACCAACACCAAAGGTAACGGCAACACCAACACCAAAAGTGACAGCAACACCGACACCGAAGGTAACGGCGACACCAACACCAAAGGTAACGGCGACACCAACACCAAAGGTAACGGCGACACCAACACCAAAAGTAACGGCGACACCGACACCAAAAGTGACAGCAACACCAACACCAAAGGTAACGGCAACACCAACACCAAAAGTGACAGCAACACCGACACCGAAGGTAACGGCGACACCAACACCAAAAGTAACGGCGACACCAACACCGAAGGTGACAGCGACACCAACACCAAAAGTGACAGCAACACCGACACCAACACCAACGGCAACGCCGACAGCTACACCGGAAGTAACACCAACAACTACACCGGAAGTAACACCAACGGCTACTCCGGAGGTAACACCAACGGCTACTCCGGGTGATGATGCAACACCGACACCGGAAGTGACAGCAACAGCTACTCCAAACTTGTTCGATTTTGATGAAGACACACCGAGAGCAAGTAAAGAGCTGACAGACCCGGATACACCAAAAGCATCAGCAACAAGTAAGAAAACAACTACTTTGCTTGATGAAGATGTACCATTATCTGATTCCGCACCGGAGACAGGAGATACAACAAATCTTTTGTTCCCAATGATTGTTATGGGATTGTCTGTATTAGCAATTTTCGGAGTAATTGTATTTAGAAAGAAAATGAACTAAGTTAAGAAGTAAATGAAAAAGAATCTACAAAATGATTCAAAATATAATAAGGAGTTTGCTAAGGCAGACTCCTTATTTCTTACAAATAAAAAGGAGCCGGCCTTTTGGCAGACTCCTAAATTGTGATTCTTTTTATTTGTTTAAATTCTCATTTGCTGTTGCTAACATCAGTTTGATACGATTTAACTGGTTTACTTCGCTGGCGCCGGGATCATAGTCAACGGCTACAATGTTGGCATCTGGGAATGCCTTTCGAATCTGTTTGATAACACCTTTACCAACGACATGGTTTGGCAGACAGCCAAATGGCTGAGTACAAACGATGTTTGGTACATTGCTGTGAATCAATTCAATCATTTCACCTGTGAGAAACCATCCTTCACCGGTCTGGTTACCGTTAGATACGAAAGGCTCTGCATATTTAGCCAGTACGTGAATCTCAGGTGGTGCCTCAAAACGCTTGCTCTCAGCAAGTGCTTTGCAGTATGGCTTGCGGAACTGATTTAACAGCCAGATAGCAGCATTTCCAAGCCACTTACTGGTTTTCTTAAAGCCAAGATGGTCAGCCTTAAATTCACTGTCGTAAGCACTGTACATAAAGAAGTCCAGCATATCCGGGCAGACTGCTTCAGCACCTTCAGCTTCCAAGAGTTCAACAACATGATTGTTAGCTGCCGGGAGATATTTAACTAAAATCTCACCAACGATTCCAACACGTGGTTTTTTCTTTGTTTCATCTAATTCTATTTCATCAAATTCTTTTACGATTTGTCGGATGTTTTTCTTAAGTTCCGACTGCTTTGGTTTTTTCACAGCCTCAATACAGACTTTTTTCCATTTATCGTGAAGAGCGTTTACGGAACCCGGTACCTTCTCGTAAGGGCGGGTACGGTATACGACACGCATAAACAAATCACCGTAGATTAAGCTGTGAATAGCGGCTTTTAACAATCGGTAATTGATGTCAAAGCCGGAGTTTGTTTCCACACCGGCACTTAACGAAATAACAGGAATTTGTTCCATGCCTGCTTTTTTCAGTGCACGGCGGATAAAGCCGATATAGTTCGTTGCACGGCATCCGCCACCGGTTTGGGTAATGATTAAAGCAGTTTTATTTAAATCGTACTCGCCGGATAACAATGCTTTCATGAACTGTCCGACTACAAGAAGAGACGGATAGCATGCATCATTATTTACATATTTTAAGCCGTAATCCAATTCGCCTACGCCGGTAGGAAGCTGGACAAGATTATAACCACAGGCAGCAAGAGCCGGCATTAAAATGTCAAAATGAATTGGTGACATCTGTGGTGCTAAAATCGTGTAACTTTTACGCATTTCTTTTGTAAATTCAACTCGTTTATAGGCTGAATTTTGAGGAGAGGACTTAATTCCCTTGCGTTCGCGGTCTTTCACGGCGGAAATAAGCGAACGGATACGAATTCTTGCGGCACCTAAGTTGTTGACCTCGTCAATTTTAAGAACCGTACATATTTTATTGGAACTTGTCAAAATATCATTGACCTGGTCGGTTGTTACTGCGTCAAGTCCACATCCAAAAGAGTTAAGCTGAATCATATCCAGATTGTTCTGGGTGCGTACAAAACTGGCAGCGGCATAAAGTCTGGAATGATACATCCACTGATCCATCGCAATCGTTGGCCGGTCAACTTTTCCTAAATGGGAAATGCTGTCCTCAGATAATACCGCAATATCGTAAGATGTAATCAATTCCGGAATACCGTGGTTGATTTCCGGGTCAATATGGTAAGGACGACCGGCTAACACAATACCACGCTTGTTGTTATCTGCCATCCATTTTAATACGCGTTCGCCCTCTAAGCGGATATCATTTCTTGTTTTTTGCAATTCTTCGTATGCCTTGTGGGCAGCTTTTCGAATCTCGCCGGCATCAATATTATTTTCTTTGCCGAGATAGCGTACTAACTCATCGGCAAGAATTTTATCGCTTTCAAAGGAGACGAATGGATTCTGATAGGTAATCGATTCATCTGCCAATTCTTCTACATTATTTTTGATATTTTCTCCATAAGAAGTGACAATTGGGCAGTTGTAGTGGTTGCCCGCTTCATCAAATTCTTTGCGCTCGTAAGGAACACAAGGGTAAAAAATGTACGAAACGCCCTGGTTTAACAGCCATGAGATATGTCCATGAGCTAACTTTGCCGGATAACATTCCGATTCGCTTGGAATCGATTCGATACCAAGTGAATAAATGTTTCGGTTGGAAGCCGGTGAAAGAACGACTTCGTAGCCAAGTTCCGTAAAGAAAGTAAACCAGTATGGATAATTCTCATACATATTTAATACGCGTGGAATTCCGACCTTGCCGCGATATGCTTTGTCCGCAGATAATGGTTTATAGTGGTCAAAAAGACGCTTATTTTTATAGGCGTAAAGGTTTGGAACGTCACGGTTTGTCTTTTCTTTGCCAAGACCACGTTCACATCGGTTACCGGACACAAACTGACGGCCACCGGTAAAGCGGTTTATTGTAAGGAGACAATGATTGGTACATCCCTTACATCTTGTCATGGAACTTTCAAATTTTAACTCGATAATGTCCTGTAAAGAGAGCATGGAGGAAGTTTCTCCCTCTTCGTAATGCTCACGGGCAATCAGTGCGGCACCAAAAGCACCCATGATACCGGCAATGTCAGGGCGAATTGCCTGACATCCGGAAACACGCTCAAAACTTCGTAATACCGCATCGTTATAGAAAGTACCACCCTGAACAACTACGTTTTTACCGAGATCTTTCGGGTCTGTTAATTTAATTACCTTTAACAGGGCATTTTTAATAACGGAAATAGCAAGTCCGGCAGAAATATCTGCGACCGTAGCTCCTTCTTTTTGTGCCTGTTTTACTTTAGAATTCATAAATACGGTGCAGCGGGAACCCAAATCAATTGGATTTTCGGCAAACAGAGCCAGTTTTGCAAAATCTTTTACTTCATAATTCAACGAGCGTGCAAACGTCTCGATAAAAGAACCACAGCCGGAAGAGCAGGCTTCATTTAACTGTACCTGGTCTACGGAGTGATTTTTGATTTTAATACATTTCATATCCTGACCGCCGATGTCCAGAATACAATCAACATCCGGGTCAAAGAAAGAAGCAGCGTAATAATGGGAAACGGTTTCAACTTCACCTTCATCTAACATCAAAGCGGATTTAATCAGTGCTTCGCCGTATCCGGTTGAACAGGAACGCACAATTGTGGCACTTTCCGGGAGCAGTTCATAAATTTCCTTAATTGCTTTAATTGTCGTCTTCAGTGGGCTTCCGTTATTATTATCATAGAATGAGTACAGAAGGGAACCGTCTTCGCCGACAAGAGCTACTTTAGTTGTTGTTGAACCGGCATCTACGCCAAGAAATACATTTCCTTCGTAAGTGGAGATATCTCCCTTCTTTACGCTGTGTACGTTATGTTTTTCGATAAATTCATTGTAATCAGTTTCATCTTTGAAAAGAGGCTCCATACGAGTCACTTCAAATTCAATTTTAATTTCGCCGGAAAGCTTCTTTAACAAAGCACCGATTGTTGTGGCGCCTTTTCCCTCCGAGTTCATGGCTGCTCCGCTTGCAGCAAAAAGATGGGAATTTTCCGGTGCAATAATGGCATCCCCGGTTAAATTAAGAGTGCGGATGAATGCCTGTTTTAATTCTGTTAAAAAGTGCAGCGGACCGCCGAGAAAAGCAACGTTACCGCGAATCGGTTTTCCGCAGGCAAGACCACTGATTGTCTGGTTTACGACAGCCTGGAAAATGGAAGCGGCAAGGTCCGGTTTCGATGCGCCCTCATTTATTAAAGGCTGAATATCAGTCTTTGCAAATACACCGCATCGTGCGGCAATCGGATATAAAGCCTGGTAATCTTTTGCATAGGTATTTAATCCGGCAGCGTCTGTTTTTAATAAGGTAGCCATTTGATCGATAAAAGAACCGGTACCGCCGGCGCAGATACCGTTCATTCGCTGCTCAATACCATCGGTAAAGTAAATAATTTTTGCATCCTCACCACCAAGTTCAATGGCGACATCGGTCTGAGGAGCATAACTTTTTAAGGAAGTAGCAACGCTCACAACTTCCTGCACAAATGGAATATCAAGGTGCTTTGAAATGGAAAGACCACCGGAACCGGTAATCATCGGTGCGATGTCACAGTCACCAAGTTCGTTGTAAGCACGTTCCATAATTGCACGTAAGGTTTCCTGGATATTTGCGTAGTGGCGCTCATAGGCAGAAAACAGTATGTTATTGTTATCATCCAGCACAGCAATTTTAACTGTGGTTGAACCAATATCGATACCTACTCGTTTCATAAGTACCTCCTAAAGTTTCCTATTAAAATCATTTTTTGTTATCTAATTATCGAAACCTTATTATACGACAAAAAGAATGGTTTTGCAACAAAATTAGAAAGAACAAATGGCATTCTTTTGAATAGGATAATAAAAAAAGGCAGGAATCTAAAAATGAATCAACGCTTTTGTAATGGAATGATACATGTCATTCGCTCCGGCGATAATCTTTATCAGCTGAGCAGACGCTACCGTGTTCCGCTCGCACTTATTCTGCGGGCAAACCCTTATGTGGATGTGTATAATTTAAGACCGGGACAGGAAATCTGTATTCCGATGCCCTGTGGAAGCGGACCGATAGCAGGACGGGGAATGCAGCAGGAAAACGTGGAGACAACCGAACAGGAGACAGACGATGAGGAATACGAAGAGGAACAAACGGCACAGTCAGAGGAAGAAAAAGAGGTGTCTTGTGTCTATCGTGCAGATGGAACAAAAAGCCTTGGAGCGATATTGAATGAGTGTGGTATGACGATGGCAGAGTTTTTTGAAAAGAATAATCCGGAGCAGATTATTATCGCGGCAGATGTCCTTTTTGAAGTGCCAAAGAAGGTTTGACAAAGGTTATTAGAACCTTTATAATGAAAACGAATTGGTCAGACTCGGCGATGCCTTGTTTTCGGGGAATCGCCGTTGTCTTTGAAAGGAAGGTGAACAAGCATGATTTCCATTTACAAAACCATAGAAGACGATATGGTGGTGCTTGATAAAATAGAAGAGGGTTGTTGGATATCAGCCATTCACCCAAATGAGGAAGAATTGTCTTTTTTGCAGGAAGAGACTGGGATTGACTTGGATGATTTACGGGCACCTTTGGATGATGAGGAGCGTTCCCGTATCGAGTTGGAAGATGGATACAATATGATTTTGGTGGACATTCCTTCGCTTGATGAGAAAGACCGGTATGTCACGATTCCTCTTGGCATTTATATGACAAAGGAGCATATCATTACGATTTGTCTGGAAGAATCACCGGTTTTGAAAGCATTTGTAAACCGTAGAGTACGCGAGTTTTACACATTCAAAAAGACTCGCTTTGTATTCCAGATTTTGTATCGCAATGCTGCTTCCTACCTGCGTTATCTGCGTATTATTGACAGAAAAAGTGACCAGATTGAGGAAAAACTGCATATTTCCCAGAAAAACAGTGAGTTGATTGAACTTTTAGAGCTGGAAAAAAGTCTGGTTTATTTTACCACTTCCCTGCGCTCAAATGAGGTCGTTTTAGAGAAACTTCTGCGGACGGAGCGCGTTAAAAAATATCCGGAAGATGAGGACTTATTGGAAGATGTCATTATCGAGAATAAACAGGCGATTGAAATGGCAAATATATACAGTGGAATTTTAAGTGGAATGATGGATGCGTTTGCGTCTGTTATATCCAATAACTTAAATATTGTTATGAAGTTCTTGGCAACGGTTACGATTGTTTTATCAATCCCGACGATGATTGCCAGTTTCTTTGGAATGAACTTTGATAATATTCCACTTGGACATTCGCCGTTTGGATTTTTTACCATTATTGTTTTAACGCTTATTATTTCCGGCGTTGTGGCGTTGTTGTTCCGCAAAAAAGATTTGTTTTAATAGGGAAAAGACAATTGTTGAATGGAGGTTAAAAAAGAACTATGAGTTTATTAGACCGATTGGAGAGAACACGGTTTGGAAAATTTGGCATTCCGAATCTGATGCGGTATGTCATTGGAGTTAATATTGTCGGAATTCTGATTAGTCTTGTGAATCCGACGTTTTATTATTCGTATCTGAGTTTGGATATTGCAAGTATTCTGCATGGACAGGTTTGGCGTATTTTTACCTTTGTGTTAAGCCCATCCGGACAGTTTGGCGGTACCGGCATGGTTAGTTTATTGTGGTTTGCAATCTGGATTTTTGTGTATTATTCGATTGGAACAAATCTGGAGCGCATGTGGGGAACTTTCCGCTTTAATTTGTTTTATTTTGGGGGACTTTTACTGGTTGTAATCATGACTTTTATTTTTTATCTGTTTTTACAGCTTGGGTTAGTGCCAAATGCTGCAACTGCTTATATGGATTATATGCTTTCCGCCAATATTATGGATGATTTGAACCAGACGATGTTTTTAGCGTTTGCCTTTGCTTTCCCGGATGCACAGTTCCTTGTGTATTTTATTATTCCGGTTAAGGCAAAGTGGCTGAGTATTGTATATCTTTTGATGGATGGCTATATGTTTGTCCGCTATCTGATGAGTGGATATTATTATTCGGCAGCGGTGATTTTGGTTCTTTTATTAAACTTTTTTATCTTCTATTTTATGGGACGTGGTTCTCTTACGCCAAAGCAGGCGTACCATCAGAAGAAGAGAAAGATGGAATATAAGAAAAAAACAGCACCCACACAGGGAAGTGTACCAAGGCATCATTGTGTGATTTGTGGCAGAACGGATGTGGACTCTCCGCAGTTAGAGTTCCGTTACTGCTCCAAATGTGAGGGAAACTATGAGTATTGTTCAGAGCATTTATTTACCCATGAGCATGTGCATCATTAAAAGGAGGAAGGAGTCGGAAAATGGGATTGTTTGGTATTGCGACAAATAGTGTACAAATGTTAGTGTTAGTAGCGGTTTTAACCGTGGCAGTTTTTGCTGTTTTGTATTTTGAAAAATTCCGCTATGAAGTAGAAGGAATTCGGATTTACCGCAAAGACAGCAAAAAGTCATGGACTAATCTACTGCTTGTATTAGCGGCAGCGCTGCTTGTAAAACTGATTTTTGCGGCAGCGTATGAAGGACATGGAACGGATATGACCTGCTTTAGTGCGTGGTCGGATATGATTTTTAAAGATGGATTCTGGAATTTCTATCATTCGGATTCTTTTACGGATTATCCGCCCGGATATATGGCAATGCTGTGGGGCATTGGGGCTCTGCGCAGCATCTTTAATCTGGATGTTGCAACGGGAGCCGGAAGATGTGTTATTAAACTGATTCCGATTTTGTTTGATCTTGGTGCAGGGGCACTGCTTTATAAGATAGCAAAGAGAAAATTTTCTGAAGGTTCTTCTCTTATTTTGTCAGCGACATACGTGCTCAGTCCGGTCGTTGTTCTGGATTCTTCGGCATGGGGACAGGTGGATGGTGTATTTACCTTTTTCCTGTTGCTTGTCTGCTATCTGTGCATGGAAGAAAAGCGTATTTTTGCGTATTTTGCTTTTGTTGCCGGAGTTCTTATCAAACCGCAGATGATTATGTTTGCTCCGCTTTTGATTTGGACAATTATTGAACAGGTTTTCTTAAAAGATTTTTCAAAAGAAAAAATGTTTCGGGATTTAGTAGGCGGCGTTTTATCTCTTGTGGCAATGGTTGTATTTACCCTTCCGTTTGGTGTGGACAAAGTGTTCAGCCAGTATGTGAATACGTTGGGCTCGTATCCGTATGCGACGATTAATGCATACAATTTCTGGGCGTTGTTAGGACAGAACTGGCAGCCGCAGGCAAATTCATTTTTAGGTGTGTCAGCAAGCTCGTGGGGAACACTCGCAATTTTAGTATCCGTTGCACTGAGTGCCGTGATTTTCTTCCGCTTAAAAGATGATAATTCTCGCTATTTTACAAGCATGGCGGTACTTCTTGCCAATATGTTTTTATTCTCAGTGCGTATGCATGAGAGATATTTATTCCCGGCACTTGTACTTATGTTGGCTGCCTTTTTGGTGAAGCCGACCAAACAGTTATTCTTTACTTATGTGGGATTTTCGGCGATTCACTTTTTGAATGTAGGTCATGTTTTGTGGGCGTATGTCGAGGAAAACGAAAATACGGCACCAAACGGACCGTTAATTGGAATTACGGCAGTCCTTACAATTTTAATGTTTGCTTATTTGATTTATGCTTCTTTTTCTGTTTCGGTTATGGAGGATTTAAAAGAGGTATCCGGAGGAAAGAAGAAAAGGAACACCCTTCCATATCTTGTGAAAAATCCGAAGGTGAAAGAGAAAGAACCGGAAGAAGTCTATAAACAACATATTCATGCGACAAGAAGAATGCCTAAATTTACAAAGTGGGATTATATTGTATTGTTTGGAATTCTTGTATTATACAGTGTATTCGCTTTTCGTGATTTGGGTGATACCAAAGCTCCGGAGACTTACTGGCAGCCGGAAAATGGTAATTCCGAGATTGTGTTAGATCTTGGTAAAGCAAAAGATATCGGAATGATTTATACGTTCCTTGGAGCGAAGGAAGACCGTATGATGACACTTGAAATGTCAGAGGATGGGAAAAACTATGATATGGTCGGCACGGTCAGAGCAACAAGTGTGTTCTGCTGGGATGCATTAAAGACTTGGGACAAAGAATCTCAGGAAGAGGGCGCGGATGATTATAATCTGGCAAAAGATTATCGTTATATCCGCCTAAGTGTTGATGAAGAACAGCTTTCTGATACCTTTATGCTGAATGAATTAGTGATTCTTGACAAAGACGGAAACTGGATGAAACCGGTCAATGCTTCTGAATATAAAAATCTGTTTGATGAGCAGGATTGTTTTGAGCCGCAGAGTGATTTGCCGGAGACTGTCTGGAAAGCTGAAAAAGCTGGAGAAACCGTGACTTTAGATTTGGGTGCAGATAGTTACTTTAGTATGCTGCGAGGGTACTCTACGGAGAAAGCAAACCAGCGGTTTGAAGTGGAAGTGGCAAAATCGGCAAATGACGGTGAGGAGCCACAGTATCAGAAAGTGGGAACGGTAGTCAGTGGTGAGGCTGATGGCTTTAGCAGACTTTCAGAGGAAAATCAGCAAAATGGCGATACTTATTCTTTTGCCAATGATTCGTACCGCTATATCCGTTTGACAACACTTTCGGATAATACAAGTTTGAATGAACTGGTACTGACGGATACGAATGGAAATACGGTGAAAATCCGTGACCATATTGGCGGAGATTCCTTGTTTGATGAACAGGATGGATACCGAAAGGCAATTACCTTTAGGAGCGGCACTTATTTTGATGAAATTTATCATGCGAGAACGGCTTATGAAATTGCGCATGGAATGAGCAATTATGAGTGGACACATCCGCCTCTTGGTAAAGTATTTATCAGTCTTGGTGTGCGCATGTTTGGCATGAATCCATTTGGCTGGCGAATTATCGGTGTGCTGTTTGGAATCGGGATGATTCCGTTTATGTACTTCTTTGGCAGGCGTTTGTTCAAAAACCGCACGTGGGCGGCCGGTGCATTGACATTTTTGTTTACATTTGATTTTATGCATTTTACGCAGACAAGAATTGCTACGATTGATGTGTACGGAACATTCTTTATTATAGCAATGTTCTACTTTATGTATCAGTACAGCCAGACAAGTTTTTATGATACAAAATTGTGGAAGACCTTTATCCCGCTTGGCTTAAGTGCAGTGATGATGGGACTTGGCTGTGCATCGAAATGGACGGCAGTATATGCGTCTGCCGGTCTTGCTGTGTTCTTCTTTGCCATTATGGGCTGGCGTATTTTTGAGTACCATCTGGCGAAGAAAAATCCGACGGGCGAAACAGAAGGAATTGCGCATAAACATATTATTGAAGTATTTAAGAAGAAACTTCTTTTAACACTTGGTTTCTGTGTGATTTTCTTTGTGTTTGTAGCAGGAACGATTTATGTTGCTTCCTATGTTCCGTTTGAGGACAGTGCAAAGGATAACACCGAGCGCTTCTACGAAGTGACAGATGAGAATTATGAAGGATTTAAATGGGAAAATACATTTGTTTCCGGTCTTGTGGATACACTTCGCGACCACAGTGGAAATCCTGTGGCTGAGACGGTCGGAAAAATGTTGAATAATCAGCATGCTATGTATGAATACCACAGCAAACTGGAGGCTACCCATCCATGGCAGTCAAGCTGGTATGAGTGGCCGACGATGATACGACCGATGTATTATTACTGCCAGACTTTGCGGGATGGTATGAAAGAGGGTATCAGTGCCTTTGGTAACCCGCTTGTATGGTGGGCAGGAATCCCGGCATTGATATTGATTCTTCTGCCATTTGGAAGAAGGCGTTCGAACAGACTTGGAAGCAAAACGTCGCAATGGCTTCAGAGTATCGGCTGTGAATTCTTTGTGTTCCTTGCTTTGTGGAGTGTGTTTGTGAAACAGTCTTCAAGTAATGGAGGCGGTGATTCATGGAAGTTATATGGACCGTTCCTTATTGTGCTTGGCGTGGCGTCGGCTTTGTATATTGCTTACCAGCTTGTGACAAGGGGAGACAAAAAAGCCTTGTTTATGGTATTTGCCTATGCGGTTCAATTATTACCGTGGATTTTAGTGCCGCGCTGTACATTTGCCTATCACTATTTTCCAAGTGTGCCATTTGTCGCCATGATGATTGTGTACGGTATGGTAAAACTTGTGGATGCGGACAAAAAATGGTTTAAATGGTGTATGGTTTATCTGGCAGTTGCCTTTTTCCTGTTCTTAGTTTTTTATCCGGTACTTTCCGGACAGCCGATCTATGAGCAGATGGCAAGAGATGGACTGCGCTGGCTGGAAGGCTGGCAGCTTGTCAGCTAAACAAACGATAGAAAGAAGGATAAAAACGTGAGAAAACTGATTCAAGAGATTCATAACGGGAAAAATATAAAGGAAAATTTAAAACATTATGCGGATATTGCCGTAAAAACATATGTGGATTATGGAACGCTTGAAATGACTTTTTCTGCGTATTCGCTTTTGGAAGATGAAATACAGGTGTTAGATGCGGATGAGAAGGAGAAAATGCTCTCGCAGGTAAAACAGGCGATTGGCTGTTTGGCGGATGAGTCCTGCGATTTCGCGGTACTTGGTGAAAAAATGAATCATCTGCGGGATGAAATTACGGATAAAATGGATGTTTTAACTGCGTACACGGACCGCATGATTTGTTATGAATATGTGTTAAACCGCATGGAATTAAAATATCTTTCCAAGAAAGAATTGTCAGAGAAACTGGCAGCTTTTGAGGAAGAAGAGTACATGAAAATGTTAGAGGGGTATTTGTTTGGCAGTAAAGATCAAAAGGTGGCGCTTGATAAAATTCGTTTGATTATGGGACAGATTCCGGTTCATATGACAAAGAATAAACTGTTTGAGCGGATTGGTGAAGCACTTACGTTATATCAGGATGGCGATAAATCGGCACTGGATGGCTTTTTGTATATGGTGCGTACGAGCGCGATGCTGTATGAGCCAAAGCAGGAAGAAAATCAGTTTCCGGAGATTTTAGAGGCCCTGCAAACGTTTGAACAGACCGATTTTGAGTCATTAGAGGGCGAGAAATACAATCAATTGGTATCACTTTTGGAAAAGACAGCCAAAGAAATTCATGAAATTACGGACTTTTATTATGAAGTGCAAAATGTTGTGAATGGTGTGTATGCTATGGCGCTGATTCTTCCTTACCGCGAGAAAATGAGCCGGATTGAAAAAGCAGGAAGAAATGTTTGGCAGGCATTGGCACAAGGAGAGCTAAAAGAAGAACTGTTAGTGCCGTTAGAGGGCAGTATTGAGGAGTGCGTCGAAAAATCCAGTCATTTGGAATCGATTTTATATGAAATCCGCAGTTCTTATAAGAAAGAACTAATGGAAACCGGTCTTGCCGGACAATTCCACGATTTTGTATTAGTGGCAAATCTTTTGTCAGATAGTTTGTTTATTGACTTGTCGGTATCCGGTGAGGAAGAGGAAAAAGCAGACCTTTCCTACGTGAGAAAATGCACAGATGAATTAGTAAATGAACTTTCCAAGAAGTTGAGTCAGGTGTCAAAACCGGTAAAAAAAGCGATTATGGGACTTGTCCTTGAAAAACTGCCATTGACATTCCAAAATTCGGATGAGGTACTTGATTATATCCGTATTAATCTGATGGGATGTCAGGACAAGGCTGAAAAATGTGTGGTACTTACGATGTTAGCAGACTTGATTCGCGAGGAGCAGGAGTGGACATAATATGATTTACTGGTATCAGAATTTATATATGGATGAAGCCGTAGAAAAAAATCCGAAACGGTGCAAAAAACGGGTGGAAAAGCGGCGCCCATGGAAAAAGAGTTACGTCGTGCTTACCTTGGCGCAGAATGATAAGAATTTGTTTGAGATTATGCAGACGCGCCAGTTGTTTTTCCGCCGCTACCGTCATGTGGATATGTATGTAGTGGCACTGACTTCGGATTATGATGCCGCTGTCGAAATCCTGCAGCAGATTTTAGAAAAAGGATATCGTGAGAATCCGGAATATAACCCAAGGAACGTATTTGCCAAGAAGGAGTTTTATCCGGGTAGAAAGTAACAGAGAAAAGAGGTGTGCCTATGTGGATTTTTTTATTAATACTCAAATGGATTTTCATTATACTTGGCATACTTTTAGGACTTGTTTTACTATTTACGGCTCTTGTTTTATGTGTGCCGGTGCGCTACCGGGCAGCAGGGGATAACCATGAAAAAATCCAGTATTCATTTAAGGTGAGCTGGCTTTTGTCTGTTGTTGCCGTGAAAAAGAAAAAAGATTCGGAGCAGATTGTTTTCTCTGTGTTTGGTATTCCGATAAAGAGAATGGGAAATGAAAAACCGGTAAAAAAAACCGTGGTGAAATCAGAGAAAGAAAAAGAGCCGGAACCATTACAGGATAACAAAGAAGAAACAGGCGAGCCGGTTTTGGCAGCGCAGGAAGAAAAAAAGGAACAAAGAAAGGACAAGAAGAAGAAAACTTTTTCCAGGACCAAAAAAGTGAAGAAAAAGAAAAGCAAAAAAAACTTTTCATTTCAAGGGCTATCCAGTATAATGAAGTGTGTGAAACAAAACAAGAAACTTTTGAAACGGTTGTATCGGGAAATAAAAGAGCTGCTTAAGTATCTCGCACCGAAAAAGGTGAGAGGGACATTTGCATTTGGAACCGGCGACCCTTCATCGACGGGGCTTGTTACGGGTCTTATCAGTTTGTTCCCGATTGCTTATCAGGAGGGTGTTTATGTTACACCGGACTTTGAGGAAAAAAGACTGGCTGCTGATTTTTTTGTAAAGGGCAGAATAAGGGTGATTTATTTTTTACGGCTCTTTTTGAGACTGTATCAGGATAAAGAATTGAAACGAATGTGGAAACAGATTCATAGATTAAAAAAGGAGGCTTTTTAAAATGTCAGAAAATAATTTTACCAACACAGTAGAATCCCTGTTTAAGGGGATGGATGCATTTATCACAACAAAGACCGTAGTGGGAGACGCTGTGCGTTTTGACGATGGAACCATTGTACTTCCACTTGTGGATGTGAGCTTTGGCGTTGCTGCCGGTGCATTTGCAAACGACACCGAAAAGAAAAACAACGGTGGCGGTGGTATGGGCGGTAAAATCCAGCCAAGTGCCGTGTTAGTAATTAAAGACGGAACGTCCAAACTTGTCAATGTGAAGAACCAGGACGGTATCACAAAGATTCTCGATATGGTACCGGATTTTGTTGACAAATTTGCCGGAAAGAAAAATAAAGAGCAGTCACACGATGCGGGAAAAGATGCGGAATAATCCGTAAGAATTGTGGAAATTTTAAAATTTGTAAAAAAATAAAAATTTTGCTTGCATTATAGTTGGAATTTTGCTAAAATATTCGTGTTGTCGTGTGTGAGAGATATTTTGTTTCATATAGAAGAGACATGCGAAGTTTAAGCAGAAGGAGGTGCTTTTCATGGCTAAATGTGCAGTATGTGGAAAAGGCGTACACTTTGGTAACGCTGTCAGCCACTCTCATAGAAGAAGCAATAAGATTTGGAAATCGAATTTGAAATCTGTTAGAGTAAAGGTGAACGGTGGTACAAAGAAAATGTATGTTTGTACTTCATGCCTTCGTTCTGGTAAAGTGGAAAGAGCGTAGTTGCGGTTTACCCGTACATCATAAAAAAAGAACACATTCTTATACTAGAGTAGGAGAATGTGTTCTTTTTTTAGTCACAGCTTGTGAAGAGATTATAGCCAAGGACAAGACAGGCAATAATAATCAGGATGGCAAGCAGACTGTGCCGCATGAAAAGCATGATGCACATACCGATGCCAATCCAAAACAGAATAAATCCGATTAAGCGTTTCATAAAAGATACCCGCATAGATGTCTTTGTTACTATTCTATGCAGAAAATGGGAAAAGTTTCGCAGTATGTGGATTTGCTTTTTTTTATAGAATAGTGTAAAATAAAAATAATTATGCAGTTATCCGTTAGGGGATACCAGATTGGAGGTTACTATGAAAGGTCAGATGGATACCGAAATGGGCAAAATCTTTGTAGATGAGGATGTATTGGCTAAGTATGCCGGTTCCGCAGCGGTAGAGTGTTTTGGCGTTGTTGGTATGGCATCCGTAAACGTACGCGATGGCTTTGTAAAGTTGTTGAAAAAGGACAACTTGCGTCATGGCGTGAATGTTAGTGTGGCGGATGGCAAGCTGATGATTGAACTTCATATTATTGTGGCATACGAAGTAAGTATTCTTGCGGTTGCACAAAACCTTGTTGATAATGTGAAGTATAAGGTAGAAGAGTATACCGGCATGGAAGTTGGAAAAATTACCGTATGCGTTGAAGGCGTACGCGTGATTAACTAATTTGCCTGTTAAATTGGAGGAGAAAACTGTGATTATAAAAACGATGGATGCCTCTTTTGTAAGAAAGTGTTTTCTTGCCGGGGCAAATGCAATCGATGCAAAGAAGGAAGTAATAAACGATTTGAATGTGTTCCCTGTACCGGATGGTGATACAGGAACCAATATGACGATGACTATTATGTCTGCGGCAAAAGAAGTAGCAGCGTTAGAAAATCCAGATATGAAATCGCTTGGTAAAGCAATTTCCGGTGGCTCTTTACGTGGTGCAAGAGGAAACTCAGGTGTTATTTTGTCGCAATTACTCCGTGGATTCACGAAAGAAGTGTCAAAGGTTGATGAAGTGGATGTCGATGTTTTGACAAAAGCCTTTGAACGTGCTGTAGAATCTGCGTATAAAGCAGTGATGAAACCAAAAGAAGGAACGATTCTTACAGTTGCCCGCGGTGGTGCAGATAAAGCAATTGAGTTAAATGGGCGCACGGATAACATTGCAGAGTTTATGAACAGCGTAATTATGCATATGCGTGATGTGTTAGAACAGACGCCGGAACTTTTGCCGGTGTTAAAAGAGGCCGGTGTTGTGGATTCCGGTGGAGAGGGTCTTGTTACCGTGTTGGAAGGTGCATATACCGCGTTGATTGGCAAGGAAGTGAAAATCGATGTGGAACCGGCTGCCACTCCTGTTAAGAAACCAAGCATGGGAGCAGATGCCGGCGTTGTTGCTGAGGCGGATATTAAATTTGGCTACTGCACCGAGTTTATCATTATGCTTGAAAAGCCATTTGGAAGGAAAGAAGAAATGGAATTTAAGGCATTTTTGGAATCCATTGGTGATTCGATTGTCTGTGTTGCCGATGAGGAAATTGTTAAAATTCATGTGCACACAAACGACCCGGGTCTTGCGATTCAGAAAGCGCTTACCTATGGTTCTCTGACACGCATGAAAATTGATAATATGCGCGAAGAACATCACGAGCGTGTCATCAAAAATGCCAGCGAGATGGCAAAACAGCAGAAACAAGAAGAAAAGAAAGTGGAATTTAAAGAAAATGGTTTTATCAGTGTTTCGGTCGGAGATGGACTTACGGATTTGTTCCATGAACTTGGTGTGGATGAAGTGATTGAAGGCGGTCAGACGATGAATCCGAGTACTGAGGATATTCTTGGTGCGATTGAGAAAATTCCTGCGAAAAACATCTATATTCTGCCAAATAACGGTAATATTATTTTGGCGGCACAGCAGGCAAAGGATTTGACAAAGGATAAGGCGGTTCACGTAATTCCAACGAAAAATATTCCGCAGGGAATTGCAGCAATGATTAACTTTGTGGAAGGATTTACACCGGAGCAGAATGAAGAGGCGATGACAGAAGCACTATCCGAGGTGAAATCCGGACAGGTCACTTATGCGGTAAGAGATACTGTAATTGACGGGAAGGAAATTAAAGCCGGCAATATCATGGGATTGAGCGATAAGACGATTGAGATAGTTGGCACCGATGTAGTGGATACGACAATTGATTTATTAAAAAAGATGATGGATGAAGAATCGGAACTCATTACCATTTATTATGGTGAAGAGGGAACCAAAGAAGATGCAGAAAAAATCGCAAAAGCCATTGAGGGGATTGATGACGAGATGGAAGTCGAGATTCAGTATGGCGGACAGCCGATTTATTACTACTTTGTATCCGTAGAGTAGTGAAATTATAAATACAGATGGAGGATGAATAATGAATATTGTATGTTTGGACTTAGAGGGCGTACTGGTACCTGAAATTTGGATTGCTTTTGCAAAAGCAAGTGGAATCCCGGAGTTAAAAAGAACGACGAGAGACGAACCGGATTATGATAAACTGATGAATTGGCGTCTTGGTATTTTGAAAGAGCATGGACTTGGACTGAAAGAAATTCAGGAAACGATTGCTACGATTGACCCGATTCCGGGAGCAAAAGAATTTCTGGATGAACTGCGCAAAACGACACAGGTTATTATCATCAGTGATACATTTACTCAGTTTGCGGCTCCGCTTATGGAAAAACTGGGATGGCCTACCATTTTCTGCAATTCTCTGGAAGTGGCAGAAAACGGTGAGATTACCGGATTTAAGATGCGAATTGAAAATTCCAAATATACAACAGTGAAAGCACTGCAGTCGATTGGTTATGAAACGATTGCCAGCGGTGACAGCTATAATGATTTGGGAATGATTCAGGCAAGTAAGGCAGGTTTCTTATTTAAGAGTACTGAGCAGATTAAGAAGGACCATCCGGAACTTCCTGCTTTTGAAGAGTATGATGAGTTACTTGCTGCCATAAAAAAAGCATTATAATCAATAGAAAGTGTGACAAAAATGTCAAAACAAATTGGACGTAATGAGCCATGCTGGTGTGGCAGCGGACGCAAATATAAGGTCTGTCACGCCGGTTTTGATGCAAAGATTGAATCTTATCGTGAGCAAGGTCACATTGTGCCGCCTCACCACATCATCAAAACACCGGCTCAGATTGAACAAATAAAAGAAAGCTGTAAAATTAACATTGCTATTTTGGATTATCTGGAAGAACATATTTATGAGGGAATGAATACCAAAGAAATTGATCAAATTGTGTATGATATGACAACCAAAAGAGGCGGAATCCCGGCACCTTTAAATTATGAAGGATTTCCGTATAGTGTCTGCACCTCGGTAAATGATCAGGTATGCCATGGATTTCCATCGGAAGATGTTATATTAAAATCCGGTGATATTGTGAATGTCGACTGTTCGACAATCTTAAATGGATATTTTTCAGACTCTTCCCGTATGTTTTGCATCGGTGAGGTGTCACCGGAGAAAAAACGTCTTGTACAGGTAACAAGAGAGTGTGTGAAGAAAGGATTAGAACAGGTCAAGCCCTGGGGATTCCTTGGTGATATGGGTCAGGCGGTGCATGATCATGCAGCGGCAAACGGCTACACGGTGGTTCGTGAAATTGGCGGTCACGGTGTCGGACTTGAGTTCCATGAGGAGCCATGGGTTGGTTATCATTCCAAACGAGGCGAAGAGATGCTGTTAGTGCCTGGTATGATATTTACGATTGAGCCTATGGTAAATATGGGAAAAGAAGATATTATAACCGATTCAAAAAATGGCTGGGAAGTTTATACAAAAGATCATATGCCATCGGCACAGTGGGAAATTATGGTGCTTGTGACAGAGGAAGGAAATGAGGTATTGTGTTGGTAGTTTACTGATTTCTTAGGAAATCAAGGAAAAGGGAGGTTTTGCTATGTTAAATGGGGAAACAGAACAAAAACAAAGTGTTCATTTTTTTGCTTTAATGTTAGCACTGAGTTTGTGTATGCATACGGCATTGTGTATTTTCTTTTATTGTATTGGTGTAACAATTTTATACGTGTTTAATATTGCAAGTGTTGCGATCTATTTATTGTTGCTTTTTTTGGTTTCTCGTGTGAAGCATATGGAGAGATGGATGTTAGTACCATTTGCCGAAGTGCTTGTACATGTACTTTTGTGTAACCTGTGCTTAGGCTGGGGATATGGCTTTTCTTTATACGGTTTTATGCTTATTCCTGTTATTTACTACATTGCGTGTATTCATATGAAGAGCCGAATCGGTGTGGTCACGTCAAGTGTGCTTGGTATTTTTGATTTGCTTGTGATTGTTCACTCGGCATCGTCAGCCGGAGAAATTAATAAATTACCGGGTATGTCAAACCATGAGATGCTTGTTATTTTTGCAATTAATGTAGCTATCTGTACCATTTTTCTAATGGCTTATTCTGCATACTTTGTTGTTGCAATACGCAGTGCGACAAATGTGTTGGAGGAGCGGAATGATGAACTTGATTTTATGGTTCATTACGATGCACTCACAAATATGAGAAATCGCCAGAATATGGATGAAATATTTGAGGAATACGAGTGTTATGAAAAAGATTACTGTGTGGTGCAGATGGATTTGGATAATTTCAAACAGACAAACCGTACGTACGGTCATTCCTGCGGAGATGAGCTTTTGATTAATCTTTCTTATCTAATCCGCCAGGCAGTGAGAAACCGTGGTGAAGTGTGCCGTTGGGGCGGTGATGAAGTGTTACTGCTTCTGAAGATGGATAAAAAAAGCGGGTACCGCTTAACGGAAAAAATTCGCAAAGAAATTGCGGACTATGTACTTACTTACCAGCGTCAGCGTGTGTCAGTTACGGCAACGTTTGGATTTGTATACTGCGATGAAAAACAGACAATGAAAGAGCGGATTGCACTTGCAGATTCGCGTTTGAATCAGGGGAAGGAAAAGGGGAAAAATCAGGTCGTGAACTAAAAATGAATTAGTTCTACGAAAAGAAAGGAATTAATACGATGAATGAGTTTCTTGATATTTTCATGGAAGCAGGAGTGGATACATTAAAACTTATCCCGTTTCTTTTTCTTACCTATATTTTAATGGAGTGGCTCGAACACCGCACCGGAAGTCATACACAGGCGGCGATTTTGCGTGCCGGAAAAGCAGGACCGGTATTTGGCGGAATTTTAGGTATTGTGCCACAGTGTGGCTTTTCGGCAGCAGCATCAAATCTGTATTCCGGTGGTTTGATTACGGCGGGCGCTTTGGTGGCTGTCTTTTTGTCTACTTCTGACGAAATGCTTCCGATTTTTATTTCTGAGGCAGTACCTGCATGGACAATCATTAAGATTTTGGCGGTTAAAATGGTAATGGGAATCCTTTTTGGCTTCCTTTTGGACTTTTTGTATCACAGTATCTGGGGCAGAAAAATGAGATACCGGAACATCCATACAATGTGTGAGAGTGAACACTGTAAATGTGATGATGAGGGGATTTTTTTCTCGGCGCTGCGTCACACAATTCACATTACCATTTTTTTGTTTTTGGTAACACTTGTTCTGGAAGCTGTTATTGATGGTGTGGGTGAAGATGCTTTAGCCGGATTTCTTATGGACCGTCCGGTTCTCGGCGAGATTTTGGCGGGGGCAATTGGCATGGTTCCAAACTGTGCGTCGTCCGTAGTCATTACTCAGCTCTATTTACAGAAAGTCATTGGCGCCGGCCCGATGATGGCAGGATTATTTACCAATGCCGGTGTCGGCGCACTTGTTTTGTGCCGCATGAACCGCAAACACGTAAAACAAAACGTCGGTATTTTGTGTTATTTATATGTGGCGGGGGTCGTTGGAGGAATTTTGATTGATTTGCTTGGAATCAATTTTTAATACTTGTTATTAGAGTTTTTAACTGTGGATAAGATAGTGGTAATGTTATTGAAGTTTGTTGTTAGAGAAATCAGACCGGGTTTCAACCTGAGGGACGTTGAAATCCGGTCTGATTTTTCTAATAAAGCAACAATTAAAACATTTCCATATCGTGTTTACTTGACATAAAGCCCCATCTTGCTTTATACTAGGAGATTATGAGGGGAAGTTTACCCTTTTATGAAACGAAATGGAGATGAGAGAGAGAATGAACTACCATATTGCAGTGATTCCCGGAGACGGAATCGGACCTGAAATTGTGGCAGAAGCTAAAAAGGTATTGAATAAAGTGGCAGATACATATGGACACACATTTGAATACGAAGAATTGTTAATGGGCGGCTGCTCCATTGACGCATACGGCGAGCCTCTGACTGATGAAACCTTAGAGCGTGCAAGAAAAAGTGATTCGATTTTGCTTGGTGCGGTCGGTGGACGAGTCGGAGTGGACAGCTGGTATGAATTGCCACCGGAAAAAAGACCGGAAGCAGGTCTTTTGAAAATTCGTAAGGGACTTGGCTTATTCTGCAACCTTCGTCCGGCAATTCTGTTTGAAGAATTGAGCGGCGCTTGTCCGTTGAAGGAAGAAATTGTAGAAGGTGGTTTTGATTTTATCTTTGCCCGTGAGTTGACGGGTGGTCTTTACTTCGGTGAACGCTATACCAAAGAAATTGATGGCGTGCGCACCGCAGTGGACACTTTAAAATATGATGAAAATGAGATTCGCAGAATTGCCATTCAGGCGTTTGAGATTGCGATGAAGAGAAATAAAAAAGTCTGCAGTGTTGATAAAGCAAACGTATTGGATTCTTCCAGACTTTGGAGCAAAGTCGTCGAGGAAGTCAGCAAGGATTATCCGGAAGTGACATTGACAAATATGCTGGTTGACAACTGTGCAATGCAGATTGTAAGGGATCCGAAACAGTTTGATGTCATTTTGACAGAGAATATGTTTGGCGATATTTTGTCAGATGAGGCAAGTATGGTAACCGGTTCTTTAGGAATGCTTTCTTCTGCAAGTTTAGGTGAGGGAACCTTTGGTATGTATGAGCCAAGTCACGGGTCAGCACCGGATATCGCAGGACAAAATAAGGCAAATCCGATTGCGACGATTTTATCGGCAGCTATGTTACTACGTTATTCCTTTGGACTTTCCAAAGAAGCAGATGCGGTTGAAAATGCCGTCAAGACTGTACTCAAAAAAGGAATGCGTACGATTGATATTATGGATGAAGGTAAGACTCTGCTTGGTACAAAAGAAATGGGCGATGCCATTGCAGCAGAGATTGAATAGGAGGACGACAAGATGAAAAGTGATTCAGTAAAAAAAGGAATGCAGACAGCACCACAGCGTTCTTTGTTTAATGCGCTTGGTTTGACAAAAGAAGAGCTGGAAAAGCCGCTTGTAGCTATTGTCAGCTCTTATAATGAAATTGTTCCGGGTCATATGAATCTGGACAAAATTGTAGAGGCAGCAAAACTTGGTGTTGCCATGGCAGGTGGTACACCAATTGTATTCCCGGCAATTGCCGTTTGTGATGGTATTGCAATGGGACATGTGGGAATGAAATATTCTTTGGTAACCCGTGACTTGATTGCGGATTCGACTGAGTGTATGGCACTTGCACATGCATTTGATGCGATGGTAATGGTGCCAAACTGTGATAAAAACGTACCGGGTCTTTTGATGGCTGCGGCACGTGTGAATATTCCAACCGTATTTGTCAGCGGTGGTCCAATGTTAGCCGGCCATGTGCAGGGACAGAGAACTTCTCTTTCAAGTATGTTTGAGGCAGTTGGTGCTCATGCGGCAGGCAAAATGACCGAAGAGCAGGTGGATGATTATGTCAGCCATGCCTGCCCGACCTGTGGTTCCTGCTCCGGTATGTATACAGCAAACTCCATGAACTGTCTGACCGAGGCAATTGGTATGGGACTTCAGGGCAATGGTACAATTCCGGCTGTATATTCCGACCGAATCAAACTGGCAAAACATGCCGGTATGCAGGTTATGGAAATGTATAAGAAAAATATCCGTCCACGTGACATTATGTGTGAGAAAGCATTTTTAAATGCGATGACAGTTGATATGGCACTTGGATGTTCGACCAATACGATGCTTCATCTGCCGGCAATTGCTCATGAAGCAGGCGTAAAACTGAATCTTGATATTGCCAATGAAATTAGTGCAAAGACACCTAACCTTTGTCATCTGGCACCGGCAGGGCACACCTATATGGAACAGTTGAATGAGGCTGGCGGTGTTTATGCGGTAATGAATGAACTGAATAAGAAGGGACTTCTTTATACGGACCTTATGACTGTGACCGGAAAGACGGTAGGTGAGAACATTGAACATGTAGTAAACCGTAATCCGGAAGTGATTCGTCCAATTGATAATCCATACAGTGAAACTGGTGGCATCGCCGTTTTGAAAGGTAACTTGGCACCGGATTCCGGCGTTGTAAAACGTTCTGCCGTAGTACCGGAAATGATGGTTCATGAAGGTCCGGCGCGTGTCTTTGACTGCGAGGAAGATGCAATTGCTGCTATCAAGGGCGGTAAAATTGTTGCAGGCGATGTTGTTGTTATCCGCTATGAGGGACCAAAGGGTGGTCCGGGTATGAGAGAGATGCTCAATCCAACTTCCGCAATTGCCGGTATGGGACTTGGCTCTTCCGTTGCTTTGATTACGGATGGACGTTTCTCGGGAGCTTCCCGTGGTGCTTCGATTGGACATGTTTCACCGGAAGCAGCGGTTGGTGGTCCGATTGCTCTTGTAGAAGAAGGAGACATCATTAAGATTAACATTCCGGAAAATACTTTGATGGTAGATGTTTCAGATGAAGAGATGGAGAAGAGACGCAAAAACTGGCAGCCAAGAGAGCCGAAAGTGACAAGCGGTTACTTACGTCGTTATGCCAATATGGTAACAAGTGGCAGCACAGGAGCGATTTTGAAATAATACGATGCGTGTGAGAATAGGGAAACAGACGAAAAGAAAGAGGTGCAAGGTATGCAAATAAATGGGTCACAGATTATGATTGAATGTCTGCTTGAGCAGGGCGTAGATACCATCTTTGGTTATCCGGGAGGTTCTATTTTAAACGTGTACGATGAATTATATCGTTATCAGGATAGAATCCGTCACGTGCTTACCTCTCATGAGCAGGGAGCTTCCCATGCGGCAGACGGTTATGCCAGAGCAACAGGAAAAGTTGGTGTGTGTATGGCAACGAGCGGACCGGGAGCAACGAACTTAGTTACCGGTATTGCAACGGCATATATGGATTCTGTACCGATGGTTGCGATTACCTGTAATGTTACACTTCCGATGCTTGGAAAAGATTCCTTCCAGGAGGTTGATATTGCCGGTGTCACAATGCCGATTACGAAACATAGTTTTATTGTAAAAGATGTAAAGGATTTGGCTGCGGTTATGCGCCGTGCCTTTAAGATTGCACAGACCGGTCGTCCGGGTCCTGTTTTGGTGGATGTAACAAAGGATGTAACGGCTGCAGTGACCGATTTTACACCGCAGACACCGGAATTGATTCAGAGACAGGTTGACACGATTGATGAAAAAGATATCGAAAGCGTAGTCAATGCAATAAAAAAATCGCAGAGACCAATGATTTTTGTCGGCGGTGGTGCCGTAATTTCCGGCGCAGAGAAAGAATTAAAAGAATTTGTCTATAAGGTAGACGCTCCGGTAACGGATACTTTGATGGGAAAAGGTGCATTTGACGGCACAGACCCATATTATACAGGAATGCTTGGTATGCATGGTACAAAGACAGCAAACTTAAGTGTAACTGAATGTGACTTATTGATTGTATTAGGTGCCAGATTTTCAGACCGTGTTACGGGAAATGCAAAGAAATTTGCAAACCGTGCAGAAATTGTTCATATTGATATTGATCCGGCTGAAATTAATAAAAATATTCCGGTGGATTATTCCATTATCGGTGATTTAAAGGCAGTTTTGGAAATCTTAAACCGCAAATTGGAGCAGCACTATCATAAGGCTTGGGTTGATAAGGTTATGGCGAGAAAAGAAGCTTTGCCGCTTTCTTATCACACGGATGCTCTTACAGGACCTTATGTGATTGAGCGAATCAGTGAACTTACCGATAACGAAGCGATTATTACGACTGATGTCGGCCAGCACCAGATGTGGGCGGCGCAGTATTATAAATACCGCTCTCCGAGACATTTTATTACGTCCGGCGGAATGGGTACGATGGGATATGGTCTTGGTGCCTGTATCGGTGCGAAAGTCGGAGTGCCTGACACACCGGTTATTAACATCGCAGGAGACGGATGTTTCCGCATGAACATGAATGAGATTGCGACAGCAACAAGATATAATATTCCGATTATTGAAGTAGTATTTAATAACCATGCACTTGGCATGGTAAGACAGTGGCAGACCTTGTTTTATGGTAAGAGATATTCTCAGACCATTTTGGAAGATAAAGTAGACTATTGCAAAGTATCAGAAGCAATGGGCGCAAAAGCAATCCGTGTAACGAAAAAAGAGGAGATTGACGATGCGATTAAGACTGCATTGTCAGCAGAGGTGCCGGTTGTGATTGAAGTCGTAATCAACCAGGATGACAAGGTATGGCCAATGGTTGCTCCGGGAGCAGCGATTGAAGATTCTTTTGATGAGAAAGATCAGGAGAATCGCATTCAGAATTAATTAACAGTTATGTAAGGAGGATATAACAGTGGCTAGAGTGTATAACTTTTCAGCAGGACCGGCCGTATTGCCGGAAGAGGTATTAAAAGAGGCAGCAGATGAGATGCTTGATTATCAGGGAACAGGAATGTCCGTTATGGAGATGAGCCATCGTTCCGCAGCATATGATAAAATTATCAAAGATGCTGAGCAGGATTTGAGAGATTTGATGGAAATTCCGGACAATTACAAAGTATTGTTCCTTCAGGGCGGCGCTTCCCAGCAGTTTGCCATGATTCCGATGAATCTTATGAAAAACGGCGTGGCTGATTACATCGTAACCGGCCAGTGGGCAAAGAAAGCTTATAATGAGGCTTGCAAATATGGAAAAGCAGTTAAAATTGCTTCTTCTGAGGATGAGACATTTTCCTATATTCCGGATTGTTCCGACCTTCCGATTGATGAGGATGCAGATTATGTTTATATTTGTGAGAACAATACCATTTATGGTACAAAATATAAAACACTGCCAAATACCAAAGGAAAGACATTGGTAGCAGATGTGTCTTCCTGCTTTTTGTCAGAACCTGTAGATGTCAGCAAATACGGCGTTATCTACGGTGGTGTTCAGAAGAACATCGGACCTGCCGGTGTTGTTATTGTAATTATCCGTGAGGATTTGATTCCGGATGAAGTGGATGAGAAAGTTCCTACGATGCTTCAGTACAAGATTCATGCCGATGCACAGTCTCTTTACAATACACCGCCTGCTTACGGTATTTACATTTGCGGCAAAGTATTTAAATGGATTAAGAAAATGGGCGGCTTGAAAGAAATGCAGAAGAGAAACATCGAAAAAGCAAAAGTTTTGTACGATTTCTTGGATTCATCCAAACTGTTCAAAGGAACCGTACGCAAAGAAGACCGTTCTTTGATGAACGTACCATTTGTAACAGGAGATAAAGATTTGGATGCAAAATTTGTTGCAGAAGCAAAAGCGGCTGGATTTGAGAACTTGAAAGGACACCGTACCGTTGGTGGTATGCGTGCCAGCATTTACAATGCAATGCCAAAAGAGGGTGTTGAGAAATTGGTTGAGTTTATGAAGAAGTTTGAGGAGGAGAATGCATAATGAGTATCAAAGTAAACTGCTTAAATCCGATTGCAGCCTGCGGTCTGGATATGTTGGGAGATAACTACGAGATTACGGAAAATACAAATGAAGCAGAGGCTATTTTGGTTCGCAGTGCCGGTATGCACGACATGGATTTGCCGGAATCTCTGTTGGCTGTAGCCCGTGCAGGTGCCGGTGTAAACAACATTCCGCTTGATGCATGCGCAGAAAAAGGTATCGTTGTCTTTAATACACCGGGTGCAAATGCAAATGGTGTAAAAGAGTTAGTGATTGCTTCTCTTTTATTGGCTGCCCGTGATATTACAGGTGGTATCAAATGGTGTCAGGATAACAAAGACGATGAGAATATTGCAAAATCCGGAGAAAAAGCAAAGAAAGCATTCGCCGGAACAGAAATTAAAGGAAAGAAACTTGGTATTATCGGTCTTGGTGCAATTGGTGTATTAGTTGCCAATGCGGCAAACCGTCTGGGTATGGATGTTTACGGATGTGATCCTTATTTGTCCGTTGAGCATGCGCTTAACATGTCCCGCGATGTAACGATGGTAAAAACAAATGAGGAATTGTATGAGATGTGTGATTACCTTACCGTACATGTTCCGCTTTTGGATTCCACCAAGGGAATGTTTAACAAAGAGGCATTTGACAAGATGAAAGACGGTGTTGTTCTTCTTAACTTCTCCCGTGATACACTGGTGAACGAAGACGACATCAAAGTGGCACTGGAGTCCGGTAAAGTAGCAAAATACGTTGTTGATTTCCCAAATCCGACAACAGTAAAGCTGCCAAATACAACCGTAACACCTCATCTTGGTGCTTCTACACAGGAGTCTGAGGACAACTGTGCGAAAATGGCAGTCAGTGAGATTCGTGATTTCATGGAAAATGGTAACATCAAAAATTCTGTGAACTATCCAAACTGCGACGCCGGTGTATGCCAGACAGCAGGACGTATCACGATTGCTCATAAGAATGTACCGAATATGTTGAGCCAGTTTACGACATTGTTCTCCAAAGATGGTGTCAATATCGAAAACATGGTAAATAAGAGCCGTGGAAACTTTGCGTATACAATTCTTGATATCTGCTCTGATTCGACCGATGAAGTGGTAAAAGAATTAGAGGCACTTGACGGTGTTATCCGCGTTCGTGTGATTAAATAAAAAGTGCTGGAAATATCAAAAACAGTGCATGACATATCATGGAAATATCTCCTTCTATTTGCTACAATTTAAGCAGATAAAAAAGAAGGAGGTATTTTTTATGTTACAGAAAAAAACAAAAAGAGTTCTTTCGCTTGCAACAGCACTTGCTCTTGTTTGTACAGGAATATCACTTCCTGACAGCAATGTAGCAAAGGCGGCAAAAAAGGCAAAACTCAAAACAAAGAAAATATCATTAAAAGTAGGAAAGAAAAAGAAAATTGCAATTTCCGGAAAAGTAAAGAAAGCAAAGTACACGTTTAAGAGTAGTAAAAAAGCAGTTGCTTCGGTTAGTAAATCCGGTGTTGTAACAGCAAAGAAAAAGGGTAATGCGGTAATTACGGTAAAAGAGAAAAAGAAGAAAAAGACAAAGGTAATTGGAAAGGTGAAAGTGACGGTTAAAGCAGTGAAAGCTGTTACACCTTCAAAGCCACAGACAAAACCAAATACGGCAGTATCGTCGCCGTCGCCGTCGCCGTCGCAGGCGACAAATGCTACGCCAACGGCTACACCTTTAAAACCGACGGCTACACCAACAAGTGTACCGACGCCAACGCCGGATCCGAATATTTTTAAAATGGAGGGCGAACAAGTGAAACCAACGGATGCAGATACAAGAGCTACTTATACACTAAACAGTGATGGCAGTGTAACAGTAGAGGCAGGATGGAAATATTATGCAATAGCTTTTGAGAGTCCATTAAACCTTAATAAAGTTAAAAGTATTACGATTGAGGGAAGTGCATCAGCAGGCTTTCGCTTGAGCTTTGGAAATAAAGATGGCGAGTACTTTATTGACCATAACAATCTGGACAGCTGGGTATATCCAAAAGAATTCAGTGACAAGATTACGATTGATTTGACAGAACAAAATCCGTCAGGAAAAGCAGACTGGTTATTCCTTGGAACAAAATCGGAGGATGAAGTTACTTTTAATATTAAATCTATTTCATTTAAATTAGGAGCAGAAAACTTGGAAAATGTAAACACAGACGGCTTGACTGAAGCGATAAAAGAAGTAGGAAATAATAACCCGATTGCGGCGCAGCGATTTATGGCGGATCCGTATGCAATTGAATATAATGGACGCGTTTATGTATATGGTACAAACGACAGCCAGTCCATGAGAATTGGTGAAGATGGCAAGATTCCAAATAACACTTATTCCAATATCAATACGTTAAACTGTTATTCTTCTGCTGATATGGTAAACTGGCGTGATGAAGGAATTATTCAGGTCGCCGGCAAAAAAGGTCCGGCAAGCTGGTCAAAGAACAGTTGGGCACCGGCTGTCTGCTATAAAAACATTGATGGCAAAGATAAATTCTTTATTTACTTTGCAGATAATGGAAGCGGTATTGGCGTGTTAGAAGGAGACAGTCCGACAGGACCATGGCATGACCCGATTGGTAAGCAGCTGATCAGTAGAAATACACCAAACTGTGGAGGAAGCGAAGTACCATGGTTATTTGACCCGGCTGTATTTGTCGATGATGATGGACAGGGATATTTGTATTTTGGTGGAATTGGTGAAGCAGAAGACAGAGAACATCCAAAATGTATTCGTGTCGTAAAACTGGGTGATGACATGATAAGTCTTAAAGAGGATCCGGTTGTTATCGATGCACCGGCACCATTTGAGGATTCCGGAATTAATAAATTTAACGGTAAATATTATTATAGCTATTGTACAAACTGGGATGGTGCCAAGAAACGGCCGACGACAAATGAACTTGGTATAGCGAATATTGCTTACATGGTTTCGGATTCACCGATGGGACCATGGTCCGAGGCAAAGGTTGTTTTGAAAAACCCAACATCTTATTTTACCGGTTTACCAAGTAATGATAAAAATAATAATCACCACTGCATGCTTCAAATAGGAGATAAAATTTATATGTTCTATCATTCGCAGAAGCTGGCAGCCGATTTGGGAATTACACAGGGGTATCGTACCACTGGTGTGGATTTGGTAACCATGGATGAAAATGGTGATTTGACTTCTTCTATGACAAATGAGGGAGTGTCTCAAGTTGGAAGTTTTAACCCATATGATGTAGTGGAAGCAGAGACTTTTGCATGGTCAGATGGAACTTCAACGATTGTTGGACCTGAGAAAAATGATGGAAGAAATAATCGTGTTCTTTCTTCTGTTGACAAAGGTGATTATGTTGGATTAGAAGGTGTTGATTTTGGCAGTGATGGTGCAAAATCAGTAATGATGAGCATTGCCAGTGCAACAAATGATGCAGCAGAGGGAACAATCTCTGTTTATATTGACAAAATTGCAAGTAACAAAAAAGTTGGTGAAATCACAGTAAATGCGAATAAGGATTATCAGTATTTTAAGACCAAACTTACTAAAACCGTAATAGGAAAGCATAAAGTTTTCTTTAAGTTTAGTGTAAAGGGTATTTTAGTGGATACTTGGATGTTCTCGAAAGAGGAAGAGCCACAGGAACCGTAAAATAAAAGCATAGATATTTTTATAAACTGCGAGTTGGAAAAAGAGAACGTTTTCAATTCGCAGTTTTTCTTTGCTGAAAAGGGTTAGTTGTGATATAGTATTAGTAATCAAATACAAAAGGGAAATATAGCGTTAGGAGAGGATGATTGGTATGAAAGAGAGAAAAAATGTTTTCGCAAAAGAAACAGTCACCGTTTGCGATAAATGTTCCGGACATATGATGTATAAAGGCGGTGGCTGTTATGTCTGCGAATCCTGTGGGGAAGAGTACCTCACAGATTTTGGAAAGGTGAAGCGTTTTATTAACACATATGGTCCGAGCAATGCAATTACAATTTCGAGAGAGACCGGTGTGAGCCGGCATAAAATACAGGAATTTCTGCGGGACGGGCGAGTGGAAGTCGTGGAGGATGCAACGAATAAGGTTGCCTTCTGCTTATCCTGTGGTGTGCCAATCCGAAGTGGCAAATACTGTAATCTCTGCCAGAGCCGCATGGCAGGAAAAGCATCCGGTGAAAAAGGTGTTTATAATGCGGTGGCAGACGGTGCTATTGACAAGCAGAAAGGTCAGATGAGATTTAAATAAGACAAAGGATGAGAACACGATGAAGATGACTTATGATGAGGCGAGACAGTATATTAAAGAGGCGTCAAAAGCCGGTATACGTCCGGGACTTTCCTGCATGCGGGAATTATGCAGGCGTTTGGGAAATCCGCAGGATGACTTAAAGATTATCCACATTGCAGGAACCAATGGAAAAGGTTCTACGGCGGCGTATTTAAGCAGTATTTTTGGAGTAAACGGCTATCTGACCGGACGTTATGTATCGCCAGCAGTATTTTGCTATGAAGAATGTATTCAGTATGAAGATATGGATGGTGTCCACTACATTGATAAAGATTTGCTTACGGAGCTGATTGGCGAAGTGGCTGAGGCAGCAGAAGAAATGGTAAAAGATGGGTGGCAGCATCCGACCACATTTGAATTGGAGACGGCAGTCTCCTTTTTGGCGTTTTGCAGATGGCAGTGCCGGGTAGTTATTTTAGAGGCCGGTATGGGGGGACGCGAGGATGCCACAAATGTGGTTTCCCATGTGCTTGCCTCAGTCATTACGCCGGTTGGTCTTGACCATATGGCGTGGTTAGGTGATACGATTGCAGAAATTGCCGGAGAGAAAGCTGGTATCATCAAAGAAAAAGGAAAGGTCATCAGTTTTCAGACAGAACCTGCAGCAAGGGCTGTGATTACTTCTGTGTGCCGGAAAAGACAGGCAGAATTAACGGAAGTGTCAGAAGAGGATATGAGCCTTCTTTCGATGGATGAAAATGGATGTGTCTTTTCCTACTGTGGAGAAAATTACCGCACCGGAATGACCGGTATTTATCAGATGAAAAATGCCAGTTTGGCAATTGGCGTCTGCAGGAGTCTCAAAGAAGAATTTCCACTCGAGCCGGAGCGGATTATGGTAGGTGTAAAAGAGGCGTACTGGCGCGGACGGCTGGAGCGGGTATGTACAGACCCGTTGATTTATGTGGATGGTGCTCACAACGAAAGCGGAGCAAGAGCATTAGCTGATTCATTAAAAGAGTTATTAAAGGGCAGAAAGATACATGGCGTGATGGGTGTCTTTCGTGATAAGGAATATGAAAAAATTGTTTCGATTATGAGTCCGCTCTTAACCGATATCGTGGCGGTGCCTGCACCGGGTACAAGAGGTCTGCCTGCAGCCGATTTAAAGGCGGTATGGGAGAGAGAAAAGGATGTGCCGGCAGAATCCGCAGACTCTGTGGAAAAGGGCTTAAAAAAGGCAATTATAAAGTGTGAGAGCGGGGATGCTATTGTGATGTTTGGCTCATTATCCCTATTAGGAGAGCTCCGCTGGAAGAACTAGCAGTAAATTAGAAAAGAGATGGAAATTATGGCAAAAAAAGAAAAAGAAGTAAAAACGAATGCGATGCGTATTTTGGAAAAACTTAAAATACCGTTTGAGGTAAAGACATATGAGTGCGATGAGTTTGTGGATGGCATGCACATTGCGGACCAATTGGGACAGCCGTATGCACAGTCGTTTAAGACGCTTGTTATGCAGGGAAAAAGCAAAGAATATTATGTCTTTGTTCTGCCGGTAGACAAAGAGGTCGATTTAAAAAAGGCGGCACATGTTGTCGGGGAAAAATCGCTTGCGATGGTTCATGTCAAAGACATTCAGGCAGTTACCGGTTATATCAGGGGTGGCTGTACATCCATTGGCATGAAAAAGAAATACCGTACCGTTATTCATGAATCTGCGAGAGAATGGGATACAGTAATTGTCAGTGGGGGAAGACTTGGTTCCCAGATTCTTCTTTCACCGGATGATTTGGTGAAAGCAGTGGACGGTGAAATGGCAGATATTGTTTTTTGTGAGAACAAGTAAAAATATTGGCTGCTGCCCTTGTTAAAAGACAGTTTCGTGTGGTACAATGGGAAAGGTTATGGAGTGAATGGCAAGGAGATTGAGAGGTGCCGGTTATGGATCATAAGAAAATAGAAAAGGCAGTACAGTTATTTTTGGAAGGCATTGGCGAAGATTGTACGAGAGAGGGGTTAGCAGAGACACCAAAGCGAATTGCAAATATGTGTGAGCAATTATTTGGCGGCTATGAACAGGATGCAGAAAAACATTTGTCACGTACATTTCATGCGGATACCGGAAACATGGTAGTGGAAAAAGATATTACATTTTATTCGGTGTGTGAACATCATTTTCTTCCTTTTTATGGCAAAGTCCATATTGGGTATATACCGGATGGTAAAGTAGTCGGACTTAGTAAGTTGGCAAGAACGGTAGAAGTCTTTGCCAGACGTGCCCAAATACAGGAACAGCTGACGGAGCAGATTGCAGATGCCGTTATGCAGTCGCTGCAGCCAAAAGGCGTTATGGTTATGATTGAGGCAGAGCATATGTGTATGACGATGCGCGGGGTGCAAAAGCCCGGTACACAGACAATGACGTATGCGTTAAAAGGAGAATTTGAAAAAGATAAAAACCTGGCACAGATGTTTATGCAGATGATTGCCGGATAGAGAGAGGATGAAAGAAGATGAAAATAGGAAACCGTGAGTTCCCTTTGGGGGAGAAATCCTATGTGATGGGCATTTTAAATGTGACACCGGACTCTTTTTCAGATGGTGGAAAATATAACGATATAGAGCGTGCACTTAAGCAGGCGGACAAAATGGTAGAAGAAGGAGCGGATATCTTAGATGTCGGCGGTGAATCGACAAGACCCGGTCATGTTCAGATTGGCGATGAAGAAGAAATCCGCCGTGTTGTGCCGGTTATTGAAGCATTGAAAAAAAGGTTTGATGTGCCGGTTTCAATTGACACCTATAAAAGTGCAGTGGCAAAGGCGGCACTTTCTGCCGGGGCAGATTTGTTAAATGATATCTGGGGATTTCGTTATGATGAGCGCTGTGCCAAACTGGCAGCTGAGTATGATGTCTGTGTCTGCTTAATGCACAACCGTGAGACGATGGAATATAACGACTTTATGGATGACGTAAAAAAAGATTTGGAAATCTCTCTTTCTCTTGCTGAGAAGTATGGAGTAAAGAAAGAGAAAATCATGCTTGATCCGGGTGTTGGTTTCGCAAAGACAAGAGAGCAGAATTTGACCATTATCAACCGCTTGGAAGAAATTAGAGCGATGGGATATCCGGTATTGCTTGGTACATCGAGAAAAAGTGTGATTGGACTTACATTGGATTTGCCGGTTGATGAGCGCGAAGAGGGAACGATTGCGACAAGTGTAATCGGAGCGATGAAAGGCTGCGAGTTCTTCCGTGTGCATGATGTGCAGAAAAATGTACGTGCCCTTCGCATGACAGATGCCATCAGAAGGGAGAACTAGTCATGGATGTAATTAAAATCCGCGATTTAGAAATCTATGGACACCATGGTGTCATGAAAGAGGAAAATGTACTTGGACAGAAGTTTTTGGTTTCTCTTGCTCTTTATACGGATACGAGGGCAGCAGGGGAAAGTGATAATTTGGCGGATTCGGTAAATTATGCAGAAGTTTCTTATCTTGTTAAAGAGCAGATGGAAAAGGAAACGTACCGTCTGATTGAGGCAGCAGCGGAGCAGCTGGCAAAAAAGATTTTGCTAAAGTTTCCCCTTGTAAAAAAAGTGGAAGTAGAGATTAAGAAACCATGGGCACCGATTTTACTTCCTCTGGATACGGTGAGTGTAAACATTACGCGCGGATGGGAAACGGCATATTTGTCGATTGGATCCAATATGGGAGATCGAAAAGCTTATTTAGAGGCGGCGATTGAAGAATTAAAAAAAGTAGAGACAATCCGTGAGATAAAGGTTTCAGAAATCATTGAAACGGAGCCATATGGTTATACGGATCAGGATAAATTTTTAAACGCGGCAATTGGGTTTGAGACACTTTTGACGCCGGATGCATTACTTTCTGTCTGTCATGAAATTGAGAAGAAGGGAAAACGTGAGAGAAAGATTCACTGGGGACCAAGAACGATTGATTTGGATATTCTTTTGTATGGAGACTGTGTCATGCACACAGAGACGCTTACGATACCACATTCGGAAATGCATAAAAGACAGTTTGTTTTAGAGCCGCTTTCTGAGATTGCTCCGTATGTAAAACATCCGGTGCTTGGTAAGAGTGTCAGTATGCTGTTAGAGGATTTGGAGGAACATAAATGATTGATTTACAAGTTTCAAGAAAGCAGATTGATGAGATTGACAGTCAGATTGTCAAACTGTTTGAAGAACGCATGAAAGTTGCCAATGAGGTCGCCAAATATAAGATGGAGACCGGAAAAGCGGTATTTGACAAAGAACGCGAGGAACAGAAGTTAGACAGTCTTTCGAAAATATGTCATGGTAAATTCAATGAGCGTGCGGTTCGTGAGCTGTTCAGTCAGATTATGTCCATCAGCCGCAAATACCAGTATGGTGTTCTGCCGCATACGGATGATATCACGGATTTTGAAAAAACAGAAAAAGCGTTTGATAAAGAACAGGCAAAAGTATATTATTTTGGCGTGCCGGGCACCCATACACAGCAGGCGATGGAAGACGTGTTTGGTGAGGCGGTACAGGGGATCAGCTGTCAGAGTTTTCAGGGCGTAATGGAAGCTGTTGAAAACGGACAGGCAGATTACGGTGTCCTGCCAATTGAAAATTCTTCGACGGGCGGTATCAGCACGAATTATGATTTATTGTTGAATTATAAAAATGCCATTGTCGGCGAATACGTGATGAAAATTGACCAGTGCCTTTTAGCACTTCCCGGTACAAAGTTAGAAGATATTCAGACGGTATTTTCCCATCCGCAGGGATTGTTGCAGAGCCGTAAATTTATGAAGGAACATCCTCTCTTTGAAGGTGTGGAATATGGTTCAACGGCAGCAGCAGCCAAGAAGGTGGCGCAGGATAAAGATAAGACGCAGGCGGCGATTGCAAGCCGGCGTGCAGCCAAAGAATATGGACTTGAAATTGTTGCCGATTCCATTCAGCAGGAGAAGAACAACTGTACGAGATTTATTATTATCGGACCAAAAGAAGTTTACACAAAAGAGAGCAATAAACTCGCACTGTGCATTGAACTACCGCATCAGAGTGGTACACTGTACCGAATTTTGTCCCATTTTCTTTATAACGATTTGAACATGACACAAATTGAGTCGCGTCCGATTCCGGGACGAAACTGGGAATACCGCTTCTTTGTTGATGTGGAGGGAAACTTAGACGATGCGGCTGTGCAAAATGCACTTCGTGGTGTGAAAGAGGAATCTGCCTTTATGCGTGTGCTTGGCAACTTTGAGGCATAAAAGACACACTTTCGTCAAAAAGAACACACAATTCATACAAAAAGCGAACAAAAACCGCACACATTTTCATATTATGATAAGAGCAACAAAGACGAAAGGATGTGTGCGAATATGAAAAAATTTGCTAAAATATTAGCAGCTGCTGTGTTATTTGGAACAGCCGCTGGAACCGCTTTTCAGGGAGCGGAAATGATTGGAAAGAATGTGTTAGTCAGCCAGAATGAGACGGTGAAGGATAGTGCCTCTGCGAAACTGGCAACGACTACGGTGACGACAAACCAGAGTACATCGATATCCGATGTTTCATCGATTTCGGAGCAGGTGCTTCCGTCGATTGTGGCAATTGATGTTACGGCACAGACTACAACCAATACGCCGTTTGGCGCACAGACGAGTGAAGGAACCGGAAGTGCATCCGGTATTATCATTGCTCAAAAAGATAACAAAATGTACATTGCGACAAACAATCATGTTGTCGAAGGAGCCACTTCAGTTACCATTATTTTTAACGATGAGAGCAAAGTGAGTGCTACTGTAAAAGGAACGGATTCATCAACGGATTTAGCTGTTGTAGAAGTGGATATGAGTAAATTGTCGGATTCGACAAAGAAGAATATAAAAATTGCTACGATTGGCGACAGTAAAAAGACGAAAGTCGGCGAACAGGCAATTGCAATTGGCAATGCCCTTGGCTATGGAACGAGTGTTACGGTTGGTTATATTAGTGCAAAAGACCGTGAGATTGACGCCGAAGACAGCGCCAGTGTAAAGCTGATTCAGACAGACGCAGCAATTAATCCGGGAAACAGCGGCGGCGCATTAGTAAACAGTAAAGGCGAAGTAATTGCTATTAATTCTTCCAAATTTGCTTCTGAGGAAGTAGAAGGAATGGGATTTGCAATTCCGATGGCAACTGCAGAGCCAATCTTAGAAGAGTTAATGAATCAAAAAGAAGTGGCAGCAAACAATCAGGCTTATCTTGGTATTACCGGCCGTGATGTGACAAGCGAATACGAGCAGGCATATGGAATTCCGCAGGGAATTTACATTTCAGAAGTTTCAGCTGGTTCACCGGCAGAGAAAGCAGGATTGCAGAAAGGATATATTATTACCAAATTAAATGGAACGACCGTGAAAACACTTTCCCAGTTGCAGGAAAAACTTTCAAAGTGTGAGGCAGGAACACAGGGTAAAGTCACTGTAAAAATTGCTTCCGGTTCATCCTATCAGGAAAAGACATTTTCTGTTACGTTTGGTAAAAAACAGAACTAATGGAGGAACAATATGTTTGATTATGAACGTCTGGAGGCACTTTCCATCGAAGGAGAGGCTCCACAGTCAGAACCGGAGAGACAGTATTATTTTATGAAAAAGTGCAGGCAGTGGGCAGAGGAAGAGAAAGAGCGAATCGGACATCCTCTTACCATGTCAATTCAGACGCTAGGCTGTCAGATGAATGCAAAGGACTCGGAGAAGATGACAGCAATTCTTGAATATATTGGATACAAAGAAGTAGAGGAACCGGTTGCGGATTTTGTTTTATACAATACGTGTACTGTTCGCGAAAATGCTAATTTAAAAATCTATGGACGGCTTGGTTATCTCAAAAACCATAAAAAGAAAAATCCGTCGATGAAGATTGCCCTTTGTGGATGCATGATGCAGGAAGCGGATGAGGTAGAGCGGATTCGCAAGAGCTATTCGTTTGTTGATTTGGTATTTGGTACACATAACATTTATAAACTGGCAGAGTTATTGTATACACAGGTGCAGTCAGCGCGTCCGGTGATGGATGTGTGGAAGGAAGCCAAAGAGATTGTGGAAGATTTACCGGGAAAACGTAAATATCCATTTAAGACCGGTGTCAATATTATGTATGGCTGTAATAACTTTTGCAGTTACTGCATTGTACCATATGTGCGCGGGCGGGAGAGAAGCAGAGAGCCGGAGGATATTATTTCCGAAATCAAAGGTCTTGTAGCCGACGGCGTGGTAGAGGTAATGTTACTTGGACAAAATGTAAATTCTTATGGAAAGACTTTGGAAAATCCGGTCACGTTTGCTAATCTATTGCGTCAAGTAAATGAAATTGAAGGACTTAAGAGAATCCGGTTTATGACATCGCATCCGAAGGATTTGTCGGATGAGCTGATTGAGGCGATGGCGGAATGTGATAAAGTATGTACCCATCTGCATTTGCCATTGCAGTCGGGAAGTACGGAAATCTTAAAGAAAATGAACCGTAAGTACACGAAAGAATCCTATCTTTCTTTGGTGGAGAGAATTCGGGAAAAGAATCCAAAACTATCGCTTACGACGGATATTATTGTTGGATTTCCGGGAGAGACAGAAGAAGATTTTGAAGACACATTAGATGTAGTAAGAAAAGTTCGCTATGACAGTGCCTACACCTTTATTTATTCAAAGCGCACCGGTACGCCGGCGGCTGCAATGGAAAATCAAGTGCCGGAAGAAGTAGTGAAAGAACGGTTTGACAGATTGCTGCATGAAGTGCAGGGGATTTCCGCAGAGATTACAAAGAGTATCGAGGGAGAGACGGTTCCGGTTCTGGTAGAAGAGATAAATACACAGAACGAAGAACTTTTAACCGGACGCTTATCCAATAATGCGGTGGTTCATTTTCCGGGTGATGTTTCCTTGATTGGAGAAATCTTACCGGTAAAATTAGTAGAAAGCAAAGGCTTTTATTATATGGGAGAAATCGTGAAATAAAAAAAGAAACTGCAATTCATTTCCTAAAAAGGGGGATGAGTCTGCAGTTTCTTTTTTTTGTTAAACTGTTTTTGGCTCCGGATAATCTTCTCCAAAAGTTTCTACTGTTACTTTTTCCATAATAACCGGTGTGAGCGGCATATCACTCCAGTCAGTAGCAACTTCGGCTAATTTATCTACAACATCCATGCCCTCAATAATTTTACCAAAAGCGGCATAAGAGCCATCAAGATGAGAGGCTTTCTTATGCATAATAAAAAACTGGCTTCCGGCGGAGTCCGGATGCTGGGAGCGTGCCATGGAGATGACACCCGGGTCATGGCTTAATGAGTTGTCATAGCCATTTAAAGAGAATTCTCCGGGGATGCTGTAACCGGGACCGCCGGTTCCGTTTCCATCCGGGTCACCGCCCTGAATCATAAAACCACTAATGATGCGGTGAAAGGTGAGTCCGTCATAAAATCCTTTGTTTACCAAAGAAATAAAATTGTTTACTGTGTTCTCTGCAACTTCCGGATAAAGTTCAAGCTTCATAACATCGCCGTCATTCATCACGATTGTTACAATGGGGTTTTTTTCTGCCATAATGATAGTTCCTTTCCTATTCAAATTCCAGCGGTTAAAACCGCTTTTTTTATTGTAAAAGATTTTTGCGGCAGATGCAAGCCTTTCGACAAACAATGATAGTGAGAAATGTAGAAACTCTACTGTCTTGATTGGATTGTGTCTAACGATGTCAGATGAAAGAATGATTTGGCTGACAATAATGGGAAAAGGGAGCGGCCGTTTGACAAGCTTTGCAGAGTCTATCGTCTATAATGAGCCTACACAAACGGAAAGGGGATGAAGATGCCAATGAGAGTGAAGTTATACTTAGATGTATTCTTTCTGATTAACACAGGGATGAATCTGGTGGTTTTTCTGACACAGAGTTTATTGATGCAAAAAACCATTCGGTTGTGGCGCCTTATCCTTGCGTCAATATTAGGAGCTGTGATGGCGTGTCTTTTGGTATTGTTTCATGTGCACAGAAATCTCCTGTTGCTTGTTTTGTCCTATTTTTTTGTTAGTGTTTTTCTTGTCCGGTTTGCTTTTGGTAAAATGACGACTGCAAGAACGGTGATGCACCTTTTACTTTATTATGCATGTGCTTTTATTCTGGCGGGGCTTTTGCTTCAGGTACAAAAAAGTTTTCATTACCCGCTTACCGGGGCATCGATGTTAGGGCTTATGCTTTTTGTTCTCTTTCTTTTTCGGTATTTTATGCCAAAACTAAAAAAAGAAAAAGAACGGGTGTCATATCTTTACCGGATGCGGATATATGACCGGGGAAATAAAATCGAAGGAATGGCACTTTTGGATACCGGAAATGGACTTTACGATGCAATCAGCAAAAAGCCGGTTATGCTCGGCAGTAAAAAATTTTTGGAAAAATTGTGGAAGGGAAAAGACCCTCCGTTGATGCGGATGATTCCCTACCATTCTGTAGGGAAAAAGATGGGAATGCTTTGTGCTTTTCGGGCACAACGACTGGAAATTGAATGTGGGGGAGACTGGCAGTTTGTGGAAGATGCGTGGGTGGCGGTCTGCGAAGAATGTGTTTCTGTGGATGGAGAATACGAAATGATACTGCATCCCGATATGTTGAATAATGAAAAAGGAAAGGAGAAATCATAGTATGCTGCTTAAGATTTCGATGCCGGGACAGTTTCAGTTCCGGATGATTCAGGATTGGAAAAGTGTATTTTTTCACCGCGGAGGTGATATTCATTATATTGGAGGGGCAGAGATTCTGCCGCCGCCGTTAGAGCCGGGAGAGGAGGCAGCCTGCATTGAGAAATTGGGGGGAGAGCAGAACGACAAAGCGAGAAATACACTGGTAGAACATAACCTTCGCCTTGTTGTGTACATAGCGAAAAAATTTGATAATACAGGTGTCGGCGTGGAGGATTTAATCTCGATTGGAACAATTGGTCTGATGAAGGCAATTAATACCTTTAACCCGACGAAAAACATCAAACTTGCAACCTATGCGTCACGCTGTATTGAGAATGAAATTCTTATGTATCTGCGTAGAAATAATAAAACGAAATTAGAGGTATCCATTGATGAACCTTTAAATGTCGACTGGGATGGAAACGAACTGCTGCTCTCGGACATTTTGGGAACAAGTGAAGATATTATTTACAAAGACATTGAAAAAGAAGTTGATAGAAGTTTACTGCGTAAAGCATTGGAAACATTATCTGAACGAGAACAAACGATTATCCGTCTTAGATTTGGAATCGACGATAAACTCGGACAGGAACTCACACAGAAAGAAGTCGCAGACCTCTTAGGCATCTCCCAAAGCTATATCTCACGATTAGAGAAAAAAATAATGAAGCGGTTAAAGAAAGAAATCTTGCGCTTAGAGGGACGTTAAAAATAAGGTGCTTTCAATAAAAAAGAAGTTACAAATCAGCGAGAAACTTTATTCGCGAAAGCGAATCTTTTGTTTCGAGTCGATTTGTAACTTTTTTTATAGTAACTATCTTATTTGTTATCATCCTCATACAAGAAGTAATCGAATGCTGCGACGGTGCTGCTTTCCTCACCGTTTGAGGTTGCATACAGTCCGATGGTGTTTCCGACAAAGCCACCGGCTACATCGGTAGACAGAATTCTTGCATCTACTTTATCCGCAAGTATTTTCTCAGATTTGCCATCGACAGAATAAGCAAAGGTTAAATCCTGTTCATTTTCCGTGATGCGAAGTGTGAGGTCAGGATAAAAGGCATCCAGTATTTCTTCTTTTAAGACAGTGACCTCATCACGTTCTGTCTTAACAAGAGAGAGAACAGTGGTGTCTCCTTTTTTGCCGGCCAAGAGCTGGTAGTTAAATGACTGGCTCTGGTAAATGGCAATTCCTGCCTGCTCGTTTTCTACAGCAGGAGAAAACGAAAGTTTTGTTTCTGCTGTAAGATCAAAACTAAGCTGGCGCTGACACACATAGGAAGGAGTTCCTTTTGAGGATAACGTATCAGCATTCAGTTTCATTTCTAAATATCCCGGACGATTCGTAAGAGAATAGTTTTCCTCTTTCGGATTGCGTAAATACATAAAATGAAGTGGAAGCGTATCGGTGTCAAAATCTTCTTTTGCAGGAATTTCTTTCGCTTCATAAGCAGGAAGATTAGGCATTGGGAAAGTATCTTCCAAAATACCTTTTCCCGGATTGATTACAGGCCATCCATCTTCCCAGATAAATGGTACTAAGTAAGTTTCACGTCCTAAATTCCTATAGTAGCCGCCTCGTGGACGGGAAGCCAAGCATACCATCCACCACTCACCATTCTGGGTCTCAACGATATCCGGATGTCCGACATTTACAATCGGATAGTGGTAGCCAAGATGACGGTGTGTGAAAATTGGATTTGCCTTATGACCGGTAAAAGGCTCTGTCAGGCTTTTACTGCGGGCAATCGAAACTGCATGGTTGTGTCCGGTTCCGGCCTCAGATATCAAAAGATAGTAATAGCCGTCTTTCTTGTAGATATGTGGTCCCTCCGGCCATTCTACGCCGCGGAGAGCACCATGCCATGCCGGGTAACTTTCGCCGACAAGTTTCATCGTATTTAAATCTAATTCCTGAATATAAATTTCATTATCACCGAAATAGCGGGAGCCTTCTCTGCGGTTCTGTGTACCACAGTAGTAGCATTTGCCATCATCATCAAAGAAGAGAGATGGGTCAATGCCGGCAGAATCCAAAGGATATGGATCCGACCAAGGACCGGCAGGGTCCGTTGCAGTGACAATAAAATTATTGATATCATTCGTTGGTGTTACGTTTGTTGTAATCATGTAAAAGGTTCCATCGTGGTAGCGCAGTGTCGGTGCAAAGATGCCCTCACTTGTTTCTGCATTTACCAAAGGAAGCTGTTCTTTTCTTTCTAATATGTTACCAATCTGATTCCAGTGTACTAAATCACGGCTGTGAAAGATTGGAACACCGGGGAAATAAGCAAAAGTTGAAGTTACCAAATAATAATCATCGTTTACGCGGCAAATCGATGGATCCGGGTAGAAGCCCGGAAGTATCGGATTCATGCCTTTTTTTTTGTTGTCCATAAAAACCTCCAAGTTATGAAATATGTATACCTGCATTCTACTATATGGATTCTCTCTTGTAAATACAAAACATTTTTCAAGGGAAAAACAATCATTTTTTAGCAAAAATACATAAAAAAATCTATCAAAAACTATGGACATGTTACAAAAATGGTGATATACTTTATAACAAACTGTATACATATTATACAAAAAAACATTATGTGTTTTGCTCCCATGGCTTATTTCACTGGCAGAATGCATAAAAAGAGAAACAACGAAAGGAGATTGCGACAGCTATGTCAAAGTTGATGAAGAAAAAAGGCTTACGGACATTCTTGATTGTAGTACTGGTGATTATCGCTTTTGTACTATTTTTCAAGTTAAAAGGTTCTTCCGTAAGTGACAACTCCGACAAGTACGCAGGTGTGGATTTTGACACTATGAGCAGCGAATATCAGCGTGAAGGCCAGTACAGTGATTATGTGGCTAAGCGCACGGACACCAATACACCAAGTGGTTCCTATGATATTCCGGTTGCCGGTTTCGTGAAGAAAGAGACAACCAAAAACGTCACTGTACATAATGATCTTGGTCCGGAGAATGAAAAATCAGAATCGGTGTTGATTCCGGAAGGAGAAAGCGCAGTGTATTCTGTTAATGTGGAAGAGGAGGGTTATTACAACTTGAACCTTGAGTACTATCCTTCCACAGGAGACAAGGACGACCGAGGAATTGCAATTGAGACCAAGGTAGAACTTTACAATGAAAAAACGGGTAAATACGAAACTCCATTTAATGGTGCCGAGGGTATTGACTTCGAACGTGTCTACACGGATGATGGCAAACCAAGCAAGGATAACCAGGGAAATGAGATTCGTCCTTCCCAGATTGAGGATCCGACACGCGGATGGATTTCTTCCTATTTTGAAGACCCGACCGGATATGAGATGGATCCGTATTACTTCTATTTTAAGAAGGGTGTCAATAAGATTCGCTTAACTGGTGTCAACGAACGTTTGATTATGCGTAAGTTCACAGTAGGTAATATGAAGAAGATTCCTACCTATGCAGAGTACGCAGCAGAGAACAAAGGAAAGACAAATAACGTTGACAAATCTTACGTTCAGAAGATTCAGGGTGAAAAGTCGGACAGACGTTCATCACCATCTTTATATGCTACTTATGACCGTACATCGGGAGATACCGAATACGAGGATGAAAAAGGAAATGTTACCAAGCATAATACAGACAAACAGGTTTTGAATGTAATTGGTGGTACACAGTGGAAAGTTGCCGGTGACTGGCTGGAATGGACTACGAAAGTAGAAAAAGAAGGCGATTATGTAATCGGTATTAAAGGACGTCAGGGATATAACCGTGGTTATATCGCAAACCGTTCTTTGTACATTGACGGAGAGGTTCCTTTTAAAGAGGTAGCTAGTCTGCAATTTACTTACAGCAATGTTTGGGAAATGCTTTGCTTACAGAATGATAAAGGCGAGGCATACAAATTCCACCTCACTGCTGGAGAACATAAAATTCGTTTGAAAATTACACTTGGTGAGCTTGGTGAGTATCTCTCCCAGTTGTCTGAAAGTGTATACCGTATGAATCAGTACTATCGTCAGATTCTTGTATTGACAGGTACAGAGCCGGATGAGTTCCGTGATTACCAGATTGAAAAAGTATATCCGGATATCATTAAGGCAATGGGCGATGAGTCCAAAATCTTATATCGCTTAGTTGATGAAGTTACTGCATATACCGGTGAACGTGGCGGCGAAATCGCCGTAGCACAGACACTGGCTGCACAGATGGAAGAGTTTGTTGACCGTCCGGATAAAATCCCTCAGACGTTGTCGAATTTCAAAGAGAATGTATCTTCTCTTGGTACATCAATTAACAACTTGAGTGCAACGGCGATGGATATTGACTATATTGTTCTTGCCGGCGACAAATCTTCAATTGAAGAAGTAAACGAAGGAAGTTTTGACCGAATTGTACATGAGTGTACATTGTTTATTAACTCTTTCCGTTCCGATTCCTCTGCACTTGGTAATGTGTATGATTCGGATGATCCGGATGTTATCGATGTATGGATTACTGCCGGACGTGACCAGAGTAATATTTTGAAGAACATGGTAGATCAGCAGTTTACTCCGACTTCAAAAGAAACATATGGAAAAGAAATTAAAGTAAATGTTAAATTGATTGATGCTGCAGCGTCAGCAAATACAGTTACAAACTCTGCCGGTGCGGTAAATGCGATGCTTCCTGCCGTTATGTCAGGTAATGGTCCGGATGTAGCGCTTTGTATTTCGCAGACAGAGCCTGTCAACTACGCACTTCGTGGTGCGACTGTGGATTTGACCCAGTTCTCGGATTATAAAGATGTACTTTCTGAGTACCAGGCAAGTTCTTATGAGTCTTACTGGCTGAAAGACAAGACCGGACATAAAGGTTTGTATGGTCTGCCGGAGACAGAAAACTACAACGTATTGTTCTATCGTACCGATATTATGGATGAACTCGGTATTGATGCGACACAGATTAATACATGGGATGATGTAATTAAAGTCCTTCCGAAACTGCAGAAGAACAGCATGTCGTTTGCGATTCCTTCGGTAGAGCGTAAGATTAACAATGCATCCAACCCTGACCTTGCAAACTACTATGCACAGCTTGTTCAGCGCGGTGGTTCCTTGTACCGTGATGAGGGTATTGAGACAACAATTGGTAGTACAGAAGGCATTCAGGCATTTGAATTCTATACCAAATTGTTTACCAACTACAAACTGGTTAAACAGTACGATTTCCCAAACCGTTTCCGAAGCGGTGAAATGCCAATCGGTGTAGCGGATTACAGTACATTTAATACATTGTCTGTATTCGCTCCTGAGATTAAAGGTCTTTGGAACTTCGGTATGCTTCCTGGTGTGAAACAGGAAGATGGCTCAATCAACCGTTCCGTTCAGTCATGGGGTACTGCTTCTATGATGCTTAAAGGTGCGGAACAGCGTGGTAAGAAAGATATTGCATGGGATTTCTTGAAATGGTGGGCAAGTGCTGATACACAGGCTACCTACGCAAGGGAACTTGAGGCTGTTATGGGTGCTGCGGCACGTTATGCAACAGCAAACAATGTAACCTTTAAGACTTTGTCTTGGAGCAGCAAAGAGTCCGCTATACTGGATGAACAGCACAAATGGGCATTTGGTATTCCGCAGGTTGCCGGCGGATATTACACAGAACGTCATATCACAAACGCAATCCGTAAAGTCATGAATAACAACGAGGACCCTCGAGAGACGATTCTTGATTATGTTATTACGATAAATAAGGAGTTATCAAACAAACGTGAAGAGTTTGGTTTGAAGACTCTGGAACAAGAAGAAAAAGAAACAAAACAAAAATAAGAGAGGAGTGAAAAAATGAATTTTCTGGGAAAATACATGCAGATTAAAAAGCGCAATGCTAAAATCGCATGGAAGAAAGCTAAGATGTCCAAGACATGTTACCTTTTCCTTCTGCCGTATTTGATTGTGTTTACTGCATTCTACATTTTGCCCGTGCTGATGTCAGTATTTTACAGTTTCACGTACTATAACGTACTGGAACCGGCAAGATTCGTTGGTGTGGATAACTACATTAACCTGCTTCTTGCAGATGATGTATTCTTGATTGCGGTTAAAAATACATTCTTGCTGGCAGCAATTACCGGACCGCTTGGTTATATCATGGCATTTTTGTTCGCTTGGTTTATCAACGAACTGCCACGTTATATCCGTGCTTTCGCCGTAGTTGTATTCTATGCACCGACAATTTCAGGTCAGGCATACTTAGTATGGTCTATCTTATTTAGTGGTGATGCATACGGATATGTAAATTCATTTTTGATTAAATTTGGTTTTATCAGTGAGCCGATTCTGTGGCTCACGGATACTGCCTACATGATGAATGTTATTATTATCGTCGTATTGTGGATGAGTCTTGGTCAGGGATTCCTTTCCTTTGTGGCCGGACTTCAAGGTATTGATAATTCGCAGTTTGAAGCGGGTTATGTGGACGGTGTTAAAAACCGCTGGCAGGAACTTTGGTACATCACACTGCCTGGTATGAAACCAATGCTTTTGTTTGGTGCCGTAATGGCAATCACACAGACATTTGGTGTCGCCGATCAGACGATGGCGCTTTGTGGTTTCCCTAGTACGGACTATGCGGCGCGTACCGTAGTTACCCATCTGATTGACTATGGTACTACACGATTTGAGATGGGTTATGCTTCCGCAATTGCAACAATTTTGTTCGCCGTGATGCTATTGTTGAATAAGGCAATTCAGTCACTGCTTAGCAAAGTTGGAACTTGATAGGAGGTATAGCAAAGATGAAATTAATTAAATTAAAACGAAGAAAACCGAACCGCTCAGTCGGTGGTGATATCGGTATTTACATTTTGCTGATTTTGTTTGGTATCTTCTTTGTACTTCCGTTGGTATACTCCATCAGTAGTGCATTTAAACCGCTGGATGAGATTTATCTGTATCCACCGAGGTTTTTCGTGAAGAACCCAACATTTAATAACTTCCAGGATTTGCTTGTTGTTATGTCAAGCTCCTATGTACCATTTACCCGTTATGTCTTTAACACGGTATTAATTACATTGCTTGGTACGGTAGGTCATTTGATTATTGGTTCAATGGCTGCTTATGTTTTGGCAAAATATGAGTTCCCGGGAAGCAAAAAGATTTTCAAGATTATTCAGGCTGCAATCATGTTCAATGCTTATGTATTGCAGATTCCTACTTATATTATTATGAGTAAGCTTGGATGGATTGATACGTACTTAGCACTGATGGTGCCGGCGTTCGCACTGCCGATGGGATTGTTCCTTATGAAACAGTTTATGGAGCAGATTCCGGATGCATTGATTGAAGCGGCTAAGATTGATGGTGCGAAAGAGGGAAGAATCTTCCTTCAGATTGTCATGCCAAACGTAAAACCGGCATGGTTGACAGTAACAATTTTCTCTGTACAAAACCTTTGGAACATGAAAGGTCAGGTGTATATCTACTCGGAAGAATATAAGATGCTGCCATATGCATTGCAGCAGATTATGGCCGGTGGTGTTGCCCGTGCCGGTGTAGGTTCCGCTGCGACAATGGTCGTTATGATGGTGCCGATTTTAATCTTTGTTTTGGCAGAGAGTAACATTCTGGAAACAATGGCTAGTTCCGGAATTAAAGACTGATAAGGAGGAAAGAAAATGAGAAAAATGAAACGACTTACTTCGGTATTTGCGTTATTACTCGTTGCATCCCTCCTTGTAAGCAATGCGGAGGTTCTCGCGAATAGTTCTGATGGCAAACATTATACATATACTTATGATTGCTGGGATGTTGACCGTGAGTCTCCGGATGCTTATTCGGTTGAGCGAGTAATTTCCGGTTCTGATTTTAAAGATTGTGGCAATTTTTCTGAGCCACAGGGTCTTTTCTCAACCGGAAATAAGATGTATGTTGCAGATACAGGAAATAATCGTATTTGTGAATTTACATATGAAAACAATGAGTTTACTTATGTAAAAGAGGTAACCGGTTACAAAGATGCTGAGGGAAAAGATGTAAAATTGAATGGTCCTCAGGATGTATTTGCGACAGATGATGGACAAATGTACATTGCCGATACCGGTAATAATAAAATTGTTCACTTGGATGCAGACGGCAATATGGTAAAAGTAATTGGCCGTCCAAATGACAAAACCTATACGGATGCAAAATTCCTTCCACAGAAGTTAGTTGTGGATGGTGCAAAACGTATTTTTGCTCAGGTTCAGAACGTAAACAAAGGTTTCCTTGAATTTGATGACACCGGAGACTTTACGGGATTTGTCGGAGCCAGTGAAGTAACTTATGATTTCCTTACTTATTTGTGGAAATTGGTTGCGACAAAAGAGCAGCGTGCACAGATGGATTTGTTCGTTCCAACAGAGTATTCGAACCTTTGTCTGGATTCCGAAGACTTCATTTATGCAACAATCAGTACATTTGATGGAGCTGTAGAGTCGGCTGAACCGATTCGTAAGCTGAATGCAAAGGGAACTGACATTTTGGTACGTAACGGTTACAATGATCCATATGGTGATTTGCGTTACACCGAAAAAGGCGAGATGAAAGGACCTTCCAAGTTTGTAGATATCTGCTGCTTGTCAAATGATGTTTATTATGCACTGGATAATACAAAAGGCCGTATCTTTGCTTATGATTTCCAGGGGAACATGCTGTATGCCTTTGGTGGACATGGTTATAAAGCCGGATTGTTTATGAATCCTTCGGCAATTGAAGACATTGGTGATTCCCTCTTGGTTACAGATCAGAAGTTAGGAACGATTACCCAGTTCACTTTGACTGATTATGGTAAAATGATTAACGATGGTCTGGCTGAGTACAAGAAGGGTAATTATGATGAATCCGCTAATATCTGGCGTAAAGTTCTGAAGCATAATGGTAACTACGACCAGGCATATATTGGAATCGGCCGTGCACTTCTTCGTGAGAAGAACTATAAAGAGGCAATGGATTACTTTGAATTAAAACTTGATGCCAAGAATTATTCTAAAGCATTTAAGCTTTACCGAGAGGTTTGGTTTGAGGAGAACATTGGTACGATCTTGATTATTATTGCAATCCTCATTCTCCTTGGATTTGGTGTTGGATTTGTGAAGAAAGCCAGAAGGGAGGTTGAAAAAGGATGAAAATAAAAGAAAGACTGACCAATAAAGATGCATGGATTCGTTACCGCGATTCTCTGCGTTATGCCCTTCATTGTATCGTAAGACCTTTTGATGGTTTTTGGGATTTGACACATGAAAAGAGAGGGTCTATGGCGGCAGCCAATACAATTGTTATTCTGGTCCTTTTGACAAACCTGATTAAATTAGGTGCAACCAGTTTCGTGTTTAATCCGGTAAACTGGGATAATGTAAACCTGATTTTAGAGATTGCAACATTCCTTGTACCATTTATTGTGTATGTTGTTGCAAACTGGTGTCTTACCACCTTGTTTGATGGTAAAGGTACATTAAAAGATATATGGATGGGTACCGCTTATGCAATGACACCATATGTAATTATTCAGTTGATACTGATTCCTATGAGTAACGTTGTTACTGAAGAAGAGGGTGCATTTTACACTGTGTTCAGCAACTTCTCCATGATTTGGTGTGGATTGCTGATTATCGCATCTGTAATGATGATTCATGACTTCATGCTGGGTAAAGCATTTTTATCTTTGATTTTCTCAGCGGTAGGTATGTTGATTATCGTATTTTTGCTTGTACTGTTCTTCAGTTTGATTAGTGATGGTTTCTCCTATTTCTATTCGATTTACAAAGAAACCATTTTCCGAATGTATTGATGAAAGGAGGAAATGACAGAATGAAAAACAAGTTGTATTTGCTCCTGATTACAGTTATGGCATGTTTCGCTCTTAGTGCCTGCGGTGATTCCGATGAGGGGACCAAAGAGATGAAAACTTATGAGTATGATAACAGCGGAGATGTAGTAATTGAAAATGATTCATTGAAACTCTCAGTGAGTGGTTCTTCCACACAGCTTGAGGTTACAGACAAGGCAACAGGAAAGGTATATCGCTCCAATCCGACTGCTGAGGATGTAGAGAAGTATGCAAATGCCGATGGACATTACAAAGATGTGTTAAGCTCAACTTTGAACCTTACTTACTCCAACAGTACGGATACGAAGAAAGAGATTGATAACTACTCTCAGTGTATTCGGGACAATAAGTTTTATAAAATCGAGAAAGTAAACGATAACGAAATTAAAGTAAGTTATTCCGTAGGTGATTTTGAAAAAACCTACACTTGTCCGGTCGCAATCAAAGAGTCCAGAATGAAGAAGTATCTGGATAAGATGTCAAGATCGGCACAGAAGTCAGCACTCAGAAGTTATGTTTATTATAACTATGAGGAACTTAGTAAGTCGGATGATTCTGCCGACAAGCAGTTGTTGACAAAAGGTGAAAAACTTTTCCCTGACTTGAAGGATGAGCCAATTTATTATTTGGATGAGTCGGTTACCGATTCTCGTCTTCAGCAGTTGGAAGACAAATTCGTAGAAGCAGGATATACTTTGGAGGACCGTACAAAAGATATGGGCAATTACAAAGTATCCCGTAACGAAGGAAAACCAATTTTCGATATTAGTGTTCACTATGTATTGGAAGATAACCAGCTGGTTGTAAAAGTACCGATGAAGGAAATCTCCTACAACGAAGATTATCCGATTGTTAAACTTCAGGTTCTTCCATATATGGGAGCATCGAATGTTGATGAAAAAGGTTACATGATTGTTCCGGAAGGAACCGGTGGAAAAATCAACTTCAACAATGGTAAGACAGGACAGCAGAGATATCAGAGTGATGTTTACGGCTGGGATTATGGTCAGGCACGAACAACAATTGTCGATGAGACAAAATCCAATTTCCCACTGCTTGCCATTGCAAATGAGACTACCCAGAGTTCATTCCTTTGTGTAGCTGAAGAGGGAAGTTCTTACGCAACCGTTCAGGCGGATATTTCCGGAAAGAACAATGGATATAACTATGGTACATTCATTTACAGTCTGATTCACGGCGAAAACATGGATGTATCCACAAAATCGGATACAACCGTTCGTGTTTATGAAGACGGGCTGCCAAATGAAACACTTTCCCAGCGATACATTTTCTCTGATAAAACCGATTATTCGGATTTGGCAAAAGAGTACCGCGGATATCTTCAGAAGAAATATCCAAGTCTTGGTAAAGTTGACAGTGATAAACAGGCATTGGCTGTTGAGATGATTGGTGCCGTAGATGATACCGAGCATATCCTTGGTTATCCGGTTGTCCGTTCTCAGTCATTGACTTCTTACACACAGGCCAAATCAATTTTGGAAGATTTGCAGAAAGCCGGCATTGGTAATATCAATGCGAAGTATACCGGATGGTTTAATACCGGTGTGAAACAGACATCTGCTGCTAAAGTAAAAACAGTAGGACGTTTGGGAAGTTCTTCAGATTTGGAAGATTTGACTGCTTATGCAGATAAGACAAATGGTATGCAGCTTTATCTGAATGGTACATTTAACTATGTATACAAAGACAAATGGTTTGACGGATTCAGTTCCACAAGAAATACAGCGAAGTTTGTCAGCCGTGAAGAGTGTGAGCTTTATAACTGGGATCCAATTACTTACCAGGCAAATGATGATTACACCGATTATCATAATTACGATAGTTATTACTTGGTAAAACCGTCGTATGCAATGGATGCGGTTGACACTTATGTAGAAAAAGTAAATGGTTATGGCAGCAAGAATGTCGGTATGGAAGATATCGGTAATACACTTGCCGGTGACTACAATCCAAAAGACAGAGTATCGCGTGAAGCAGCTTTGAATCTTCAGGTTAAGAAATTACAGTCACTGAAACAGGGCGGAAATAAGGTTATGATTACAAGTGGTAACCAGTATGCAGTACCTTACGCAGACTTCGTTACAGATATGAACTTAGATGCCCGTGCCGTAAACATCATTGATGAGCAGGTTCCATTCTATACCATGGCATTGCATGGTTTGGTAAATTACTCCGGCGGTGCAATTAACCTGGCAGACGATGAGAAGGAGAATATTCTGAAGTCCGCTGAGTCCGGTGCCGGATTATACTTTACTTACATTGCTGAAAAGACAAGTGTTTTACAGGATGGTAAGTACACAAGATACTATGCTTGTAACTACGATGACTGGAAGAAAGATACTTTGAGTCTGTACAACAAGTTTAATGAAACATTCGAAGGAACATACGATAAAGCAATTGATAAGCATGAAAAAATTGCAGAGGGCGTATATAAGACAACCTTCGAAGGCGGAAAAGCAGTTGTTGTAAACTACAACTATAGCAACTATCAATACAATGGCCAGGAAATTGCGGCCAGAGATTTCGCAGCTGTGAAGGGAGGTGAAGAATAAATGGCTCGCAAGAATAAAAAGAAAAAGACATTAGCATTTAAAAATGCGGTTGCAGGCTATTTATTTATTGCACCATTCATCATCGGTTTTATCCTGTTCTTGGTTGTGCCGTTAGTACAGTCCTTAAGAATGAGTTTCAGTACGGTAGAACTTGAAGGTGGATTGTCCATGACATGGGCGGGACTTGAAAATTACCGCCAGGCATTTTTGGTAGATGAGCAGTTTGTACCAAACCTCATTTCTGAGTTGGTAAAAATGCTGACAAACGTTCCAGCAACATTGATTTTCAGTTTCTTTATTGCGTTACTGTTGAATCAGTCCTTCAAAGGAAGAGGAGCAGTTCGTGCGATATTCTTCCTGCCGGTTATTCTTTCATCCGGTGTTATCGTTGGTCTGGAAAGCGGAAATACGCTTTTGGCTGACATGAAAGATGCGATTGAGGCGACGAATAATAACACAAGTATTACCGGTGTGCTTGAGAGCATTTTGATTACATCAGACTCCAGTCCGATGTCACAGATGTTTAGTTATGTATTTGACATTATTAACAGTGTATATGATATTGCGATTGCCTCTGGTATCCAGATTATCATTTTCCTTTCTGCTTTGCAGACGATTTCGCCAAGTATGTTCGAGGCGGCAAAAATCGAGGGATGTACTGCTTGGGAAAGTTTCTGGAAGATTACACTTCCAATGGTGAGCTCGATGATTTTGGTAAATATCGTATATACGGTAATTGACTTCTTCTTGAAGACAGACAACACAGTTATGGATCGCATCGACGCAATCGGTATCGGAGGACGAATGGACTACGGTCAAGCGTCGGCGATGGCGTGGGTATATTTCCTATGTGTAATTGTTGCGTTGGGTATTGTTTCGTTGATTATTTCTAGGAGGGTATATTATTATGAGTAAAATGAATAAGTTTCAAGCCTTCAGGGAACGTAATAGAAAATCCAACGGCTATCTGTTACGCAAAGTATCATTTAATGTTGCTTACAAAATTGTGCGTTTTGTATTGTTGTTTGGATTGTGTTTCTTGATTTTGCAGCCATTGTTAAACAAGATTTCCATCAGTTTCATGGAAGAGCGTGATTTGTACGATTCGACAATCAACGTAATTCCACGTCACTTTACACTGGACAATTTTAAGATTGCCGCTGATTTGATGGATTACTGGGCTGCACTTGGTAACACATTGTGGATTTCGCTTTTGGTAAGTATTTTGCAGATTATTTCCTGTACATTGGTAGGATATGGTTTTGCAAGATATAAATTCCCATTGAAGAACCTTTGGTTTGCGATGGTGGTACTTGTAATTGTAATTCCACCTTCAACCATTCAGTCTTCCCTGTACTTGAATTTCCGTTACTTTGATATTTTCGGAATATTCAGTCTGATAACGGGGCAGCCACTGAACTTACTGGATTCTTTTGCACCATATGCATTTATGTGTCTTGGTTGTATGGGATTGAAAAATGGTTTGTACATTTACATGCTTCGTCAGTTCTTCCGTGGTATTCCGAAGGAATTGGAAGAAGCTGCTTATGTAGATGGATGTGGTAAGGTTAAAACATTCGTGCGCATTATGCTGCCGGATGCAAAACCAATGATTACTTCCTGTTTCCTGTTTTCCTTTGTATGGCAGTGGACGGATAGTTTTTATTCAGGAATGTTCCTTCCAAACTATTCGATTCTGGCAAACAAGGTGGCTCGTTTGTCTGAGGTGCTGAACTCTTATGTGAAAGCAACCACAGGTCTTGATAAAGCGTCGACCGCTTATGCATCCGCCATGATTGGTACAGGTACATTGTTGGTAATTATTCCTTTGATTATTGTATATTTATTTGCACAGAAAGGCTTCGTAGAAAGTTTGAGTCAGTCTGGTATCAAGATGTAACAAAAATAATTTGCCTTATTTGGCATCTGCCTGTTCTGGCAGGTGCCGTCGGGCAGTAATGACTTAGGTTATCGCCGGGATTTTCCGGTATAACAATATATTAAATAAGGAGGCAAAACAAAATGAAAGCAAGCATGCAGAAGCTGATTGCGATGGGTCTTTGTGTTGTTCTTGCAGTAGGTTCTCTTACTGGATGTGGCGGCTCCTCCAATGATGCAGGCAGTGCATCAGGCGATGGCGCAAAAACATCATCTTCTTCAGACAAGAAAACATTTAGTGACCTTGGTGGCATGGATATCACAGTAGGTGACTGGTTCACTTCAAAGGATACCCTTGCAAACAGAACCGACGAGTTTGGTAAAAAGCAGAATGAGTACTGGAAGAGTATTCAGGAGAAGTACAATTTCAAAATCACTCGTGATTCTGTTTATTCCTATACAGATGCAAAATCAGATTATGTAAATGACGTTATGGCAAGTAGTCCAAAATACGAACTTTACTATCTGTATCAGGAATTTGTTTCTGAGCCTTTGATGAAAGGCTTGATGTATGATTTGTCAACTCTTCCGGAGTTCAATTTCGATGAAGAAAAATGGAATCCAACCGTTAAAGAGTTGATGAGCATTGGTGATGGTATCTGGGGTATGAGCCCAGACAATGAGCCACGTGGTGGTATTTTCTACAACAAACGTCTCTTCAAGGAAGCTGGCATTCCGGAAGATGAGCCATATGATTTGCAGAAAAAAAATCAGTGGACATGGGACAAGTTCGAAGAGTATTGTAAGAAACTTACAAAGGATACCGATGGTGATGGTAAAACAGACCAGTATGCTATGGCAAGTTTCTCAAAATACTATCTGCCAATGTGTGCAGCTAACAACAATGCAACATTTGTATCCCGTGATAAAGACGGTAAATACGTTGATGCAATTACATCCAAAGAGTTCAAAGATGCTATGAACTGGGGTGTAGACCTGATTAAGAAAGGTTATATTAAGCCAAAACCATCAGAAGACGTAGCATGGGATTGGTATAAAGCTGCATTCCGTGATGGTGAAGCTGCTATGCAGACTGCCGAAGTTTATGAGATTAGCGCTTTCGCTGATATGGAAGATGACTGGGGATTCGTAATGTTCCCATACAACCAGGATCAGAAGGATGCTACTAACAAGACAGTACCAAACGACAACATCGTTGTTATGCCAAGCTGCTTTGATCAGGAAAAAGCTGAGAAGATTGCATTTGCTTACGATTTGTACACAGAGCCTGTTGAAGGATATACTCCTCATGATCAGATTCTTGAGCAGTATTACCCACAGTTCAGAGATGACCGTGCAGTAGATGAAACAATCGGTATGATGTTAGAGGAGAAGCATAAATCTACTTCTTATCTGCCAATGATTAGTGAAATTGACTATGGTGATTTCTGTTATCCTGTATATGCAAATGCAACAACACCTGCTAAGAAGATTGAAGAGCTTTCAACCAAATGGGATACAAAGATTAGCAAAGTTAATGCTGAGTATGACAAGTTTGCAAAAGAGCATACAAAATAATAACAAAAAGAAACAGGTAATTTAGTTTCATGGGGCTGTTCAGAATAAGCGGAAGGTTTGTTTTGCACAGCCCTTTCTTAAATAGTGAGGATAGAAAATTAGAGTTTTTTAAATCTTTTGATAAAATACAAAACTTGCAGAATATGAGGAGAAACAGATGGATTATAGCAAATGCTGGCTGGATTATCAGCCTGTAGATACAGTTGAAAAAGAATGGCTGACATATTTTCAATCCTGTGAGGGAGAAATCGTAGAAAGTGCTGTCAGTGAATACAAACTTGCTATGGAAAACATGGCAGGAAAAGTTCCTCAGCCAGTAACAAAAGAAGAGGCAGGCGTGGTATTTTCCGTGGATTCATCCATAAAAGAAGGAAAAGACGGATATATTATCACAAAAGATGAGAGCCGGTATCAGATTACCGGGGAGTCGGAGAGTGGACTGTTATATGGTGTGTTCCATTTTCTTCGTTTAATTCGGACCAAACAGATGAATTGTCTTCCGGTTTACAATACACCGGAAATGCCGCTTCGCATGATGAATCACTGGGATAACATGGATGGCAGTATTGAGAGAGGATATTCCGGTGAATCCTTTTTCTACAAGGATTATAAGATTTTATGGAATGACCGCATTGTGCAGTATGTGAGAATGATGGCATCGATTGGCATCAATGCGATTGTAATCAATAATGTCAATGTTCACGAGAATGAGACTTATCTGATTACAGACCGTTATTTGCAGCAGGTAAAACAATATGCCGATTTGTTTGCAAAATATGGAATTAAATTGTATACAAGTGTAAATTTTGCCGCACCGATGGAGTTAGATAATTTTGCAGACTGTGACCCATTAAATCCTATGGTTGCAGACTGGTGGAAAAAGGCTGTGGCACATGTGTATGAAGTGATTCCAAACTTTGGCGGATTTTTGGTAAAGGCAGATTCTGAGGGAAGGCCGGGACCATTTACGTATGGCAGAACGCATGCGGATGGTGCAAATATGTTAGGAAGAGCACTTGCTCCGTATGGCGGAATTTTGGTATGGCGCTGTTTTGTATATAATTGCGGGCAGGACTGGCGTGATAAAAAGACAGACCGTGCCAGAGCGGCGTATGACAACTTTATAGAATTAGATGGAAAATTTGATGACAATGTTATTTTACAGATAAAAAACGGACCGATGGATTTTCAGGTGCGAGAGCCGGTTTCGCCGTTATTTGGCGGCTTGAAGAAGACCAACATGATTTTGGAAGTAGAGATTGCACAGGAGTACACCGGACAGCAGATTGATTTGTGTTATCTGCTCCCGATGTGGCGTGAAATTCTTGACTTTGATACGTATGCTGCGGGCGAGGGTTCAACCGTGCAGAAAATAGTGGATGGCTCTGTTTATGGGCAGCATTTGTGCGGTATGGCAGCTGTTATTAACACCGGTAATGACTTTAACTGGACCGGAAATGATTTAGCAGCGGCAAACACTTACGGCTATGGAAGGATGGCGATGAATCCGTCCGAAGATTCGGCGGTTATTGCAAAAGAATGGGCAGAACTTACCCTTCCTAAATCTCTTTCCGACGGCGTCGTTTCGATGCTTATGAAGTCCTGGCCCACATATGAAAAATATACGTCTCCGCTTGGCATTGGCTGGATGGTGACACCGCATTATCATTACGGACCGGATATTGACGGATATGAGTATGACCGCTGGGGAACTTATCACAGAGCAGATAGAAATGGTCTTGGTGTTGACCGTACACCAAACGGTACCGGCTACACAACCCAGTATAATGAGCCATGGTGCACAAAGTATGCAGATAAAAAACAGTGCCCACAGGAGCTTTTGTTATTTTTCCATTATGTCCGCTATGATGAAGTGTTAGCTTCAGGAAAAACACTGATTCAGCATATATACGACACGCATTTTGAGGGTGTTAACGAAGTGGAAGAAATGATTGCTGGTTGGAAGGCGTGGAAAGAGGAGATGGCAGAGGATGTCTACGAGAGAGTCCTTTCCCGCATGGAGAGACAGCTTTCTAATGCAATCGAATGGAGAGACCGCGTAAATACATATTTTTATCGGAAGAGTGGAGTAAAAGATGCACTTTCCCGAAAAATATATGAATAGGATGATTGAGACAAGGTCATTCGTAACATACTAAGAAAGTATAATAAAAAGAGAAGAGGTTATTGATTATGGACATGACATTAAGATGGTATGGAGAAGGAAACGACAGTGTGACACTGGATCAGATTCGCCAGATTCCCGGCGTGACCGGTGTGATTACAGCACTTCATGATATTCCTGCAGGAGAAGCATGGACGTATGAAGACGTCATGAAAAGAAAACAGGAAGTAGAAGCAAAAGGTTTGAAGTTAGTTGGTGTGGAAAGTATCAACGTACACGAGGACATTAAAATTGGTCTTCCGACAAGAGATGAATTGATTGAAAACTACTGCAAATCATTGGAAGCTATTGGAAAGGCAGATATTCATCTTGTATGTTACAACTTTATGCCGGTCTTTGACTGGACACGTACGGATTTGGCAATGCCTTTGGAAGATGGTTCTACAGCACTTGCTTATGATTCATCCATCATTGACGGTATCGATGCGAGCGAGATGTTTGACCGCATTGAAAAGGCAAGTGGCGGCTTTGTAATGCCTGGCTGGGAGCCGAACCGCCGCGATGAGATTATGGATTTGTTTGAGAAATACAAAGACGTTGATGCAGACAAACTGCGTGAGAACTATAAATATTTCTTGGATGGAATTATTCCTACCTGTGAAAAATACAAAATTAAAATGGCAGTTCACCCGGACGATCCGGCTTGGGATGTATTCGGACTTCCACGTATTGTAACATGCGAAGAGGATCTTTTGAAAATTGCCGATATGAATCCAAGTGTTTATAATGGATTTACACTCTGTACCGGTTCGCTTGGAAGTAATTTGAATAACGATCTGCCAAAGATTATACGCAATCCGAAAATTGCAGAGAGAATTCATTTTGCGCACCTGAGAAATATTAAGTATGAAAACAAAGATTTGTTCCATGAAGTATCTCATTTGTCAAGCGATGGAAATCTTGATATGTATGAAATCGTAAAAGCATTGATTGATACCGGATTTGACGGATGCATTCGTCCGGATCATGGACGTATGATTTGGGGCGAGCAGGCAAGACCGGGATACGGTTTGTATGACCGTGCTCTTGGTGTCGCTTATCTGAACGGTTTGTGGGAAGCAATTCATAAAAATAAATAAGAGGTGACTGGGCATGAAATTATTAGATTTACAAAATGGCGAGACAAAAGTCTGGGAGGAGAAAGGATATCTTCTTCCTAAGTACGACAGAGAAGAATTAAAGAAAAAAACAAAGGAAAACCCGACCTGGGTTCACTTTGGTGCCGGTAATATTTTCCGTGCATTTCCGGCTGCAAAATTACAGGATTTGCTGAATTTAGGAGAATATGACCGCGGTGTTGTTGTGGCAGAGAGCTTTGACCATGAGATTATTACAAAGGCATACAAACCATATGATGGGTTGAGTTTGTCGGTTGTGTTAAAAGCAGAGGGAACCATTGAGAAACACGTGGTTGGAAGCGTAACGGAATCGTTAGTTGCTGACCCGGTGGCACCAGAAGATTATGCACGTCTTACTGAGATTTTTGAAAATCCTTCTCTTCAGATGGTGACATTTACCATTACGGAAAAAGGATATTCATTAGTCAATGGTAAAGGAGAAAAACTGCCGGGTGTAGAGGATGGATTTTTAGCAGGCCCGGGAAATCAGAGTCACCTGATGGGACGCATTGCCTCTCTGTGCTATGCACGTTTTGTTAAAAATGGTACACCGCTTGCCCTTGTCAGCACCGATAACTGTTCTCACAATGGAGACAAGTTAAAGGCCGGCGTTATGGCATATGTAGATGCTTGGAAACAGGCAGGAAAAGTGGATGATGATTTTGTTTCCTATATGGAAGAAAAAGTATCTTTCCCATGGTCGATGATTGATAAAATCACACCAAGACCGGATGAGAAAGTAAAAGAAATGCTCGAAAAAGATGGTTTTGAAGATACCGACTTGATTATTACAAGCCGTAATACGTATACGGCACCGTTTGTTAACTCAGAGGAAACCGGTTATCTTGTTATTGAAGATAACTTCCCGAATGGACGTCCACCATTGGAAAAAGCAGGGATTGTATTTACAGACCGTGAAACGGTGGATAAAGTAGAAAAAATGAAAGTTTGTACCTGCTTGAACCCGCTGCATACAGCACTTGCTATTTATGGCTGTATGTTAGGACATACTTCTATTCATGATGAGATGGAAGATAAAGAACTTTCTCAGTTGATTCAGAAGATGTGTTATGAGGAAGCAATGCCGGTTGTTGTAAATCCGGGTGTTATTGATCCGAAAGAATTTGCAAACGCAGTATTGACAAAGCGTCTGCCAAATCCATTTATGCCGGATACGCCACAGAGAATTGCCTGTGATACGTCACAAAAACTCCCAATCCGCTTTGGCGAGACAATTAAGTTCTATGAGAACAGAGAAGACTTAGATACAAAGAGCCTTACGTTAATTCCACTTGTATTAGCAGGCTGGTGCCGCTATTTGATGGGAATTGATGACGAAGGAAACGCTTTTGAACAGAGTCCTGACCCACGTTTGGATGAAGTGAAAGCTCATGTCGCTGGAATTTCCTTTGGTGACACGGATGTACATGATAAATTGCAGCCGATTTTGAGCGATGCATCGATTTTTGCCGTAGACCTCTATTCGGTTTCTCTTGGTGAGAAAGTGGAGAAGATGTTTGTGGAATTGATTGCCGGAAAAGGTGCAATTCGCAGCACATTAAAGAAGTATGTAGACTAAAATAACATATTCTTTTAGGATATGAAAAAAGAAGTTCAATTTGTGAGAGATTTTAACATGAGGTGTTATCACATCTTAAATCAAATTGAACTTCTTTATTTTATGCTTCTAAGTGATTTTTCATGATTTTCAGGGCGTTTTTTTCCAGTCGTGAGACCTGTGCCTGAGAAATATGGATTTCGTTTGCCACTTCCATTTGTGTTTTCCCTTCCAGATAGCGGAGTTGTATAATGTGGTTTTCCCGTTCCGGCAGATGGCTCAATGCGTCTTTTAAGGAGAGATGTTCGACCCAGTTGGATTCCTTGTTTTTTTTGTCACTGATTTGATCCATGACATACAACGTATCCCCGCCTTCGGAGTAAACCGGTTCATACAGGGAGACCGGACTTTGGATGGCATCCAGTGCAAATACGATGTCTTTTGGTGGAACATCAATCATTTTTGAAATTTCTTCTAAGGTTGGTTCTGTTTCCTGCTTTTTCATCAGTGCCTCTTTGGCATAAATAGCTTTGTAGGCAGTGTCACGGAGAGAACGGCTCACACGAATCGCATTGTTGTCGCGAAGATAGCGCCGTACCTCGCCAATAATCATCGGTACTGCATAAGTTGAAAATTTTACATTCTGTGTAACGTCAAAATTATCAATTGCCTTCATTAAACCAATGCATCCAATCTGAAATAAATCGTCTACATTTTCGGTACTGTTATTAAACCTTTGGATGATGCTTAACACGAGACGGAGATTACCGTGGATGTAAGCTTCACGTGCCTTTTTATCACCCTTTTTTATTTTATCGAATAGTGTCTTTTTTTCTTCATTTGACAGAAGTGGGAGTTTGCTTGTATTAATGCCGCAGATTTCTACCTTGTAGTGTGCCATGGTATGTCCTCCATTTTGTCCATTGATGTCCTCTCTTTTATCATGAACAGATGAAACACAATTTATGCGTTTGTTACATATAATATTTTAGAAAGAGAAGGAGATTTTTATGCGGATTTGTGATTTGAGGGAGAAGGAAGTTATTAATATTTGTGATGGCGAGAGACTTGGTTTTGTAGAAGACGTCGAGTTTGATTTGTGCACCGGAAAAATTACACATATTATTATTCCGGGCCCCTGCAAATTTTTTGGTGTGCTGGGTAGAGAAGAAGAATACGTCATTGAAATATGCCATATCTGTAAAATCGGAACAGATTTGATTCTTGTGGAGGTAAATAAGGAGCGCGTTACAAACAAATGTGGAAGCTAGTCTTTACTTCATGCGAAAAATTCGATATACTTACAGTAGTGAAAAGAAGGAGAGAAGACTATGAAATGTCCATTTTGTGCAGAAGAAAATACGAAAGTAATTGATTCAAGACCGGCCGATGACAATAATTCGATTCGCCGCCGTCGTCAGTGTGAAAAATGTGGGAAGCGTTTTACGACTTATGAGAAGTTGGAGACGATTCCTCTTGTTGTCATAAAGAAAGACCAGATGAGAGAGCCGTATGACCGTTCAAAAATTGAACGCGGTGTATTCCGATCATGTATTAAGCGTCCAATTTCGGTTGACCAGATTAATGAATTGGTAGATTCTGTGGAAAGTGCGGTTTTTAATCTCGGAGAAAAGGAAGTTGAGAGCAAAAAAATCGGAGAAATTCTGATGGACAAGCTTCAGCAGTTAGACCCGGTTGCCTATGTTCGTTTTGCCTCGGTATATCGTGAGTTTAAGGATGTAAATACCTTTATGGATGAAATTAAAAAATTGTTGGAAAAGCAGCAAAAGAATTAAAAAAGACTTGCGTCCTTCTGACCTGTGTGTTACAATGTGCTTGGTTCGTTCCTCAGGTTAGGAGGAATTTATGTTTAGTCAATCTTTTGGCGCGGATGTCTATGGTACAAAAGCCAGAATAATCCGCATTGAGGCAGATGTCAGTGATGGTCTGCCCGTTTTTGATATGGTGGGATTTTTAGCCTCTGCCGTGAAGGAGGCGAGAGAGCGCGTGCGGATTGCTGTGCGCCAGATGGGGATTCGTTTTCCCGCAAAACGCATTACGGTGAATCTGTCGCCTGCGAATGTAAGAAAGGAAGGCACAACATTTGACCTTCCCATTGCAATTTGTCTGTTGACCGCATTCGGTCATTTATCCAAAGAATGTATCAAAGATACGATGTTTATCGGGGAACTTGGTTTAGATGGTTCCGTACAGAGTGTAAATGGTGTATTAGCTATGGTTTTAGAAGGAAAGAAGCAGGGACTTCGACAGTTTCTTGTGCCAAAAGGAAATGTAAAAGAAGCTGCCGTATTAGAAGGAATTTCTCTTTATGGGGTGGAAAGCCTTTCAGAAACGCTGCGTTTTTTACGGGGAGAAATTTCACTAAAGAAAGTATATATTCCTTTTGAAAAGTGGGATGAGTCACAGGAAGAAGGACTTGATTTTTCCGATATTAAAGGACAGGAAATGATGAAGCGTGCGGCGGAAATTGCAGTGAGTGGAAGGCATAATCTTTTGATGATTGGTCCACCGGGAAGTGGGAAGACGATGCTTGCGAAAAGACTTCCAACGATTCTGCCACCGATGACGTTAGAAGAAAGTGTAGAAGTGACGAGATTGTACAGTGTGTGCGGACTTTTAGGAGAACATGCGTCTGTGCTGAAAAAGCGTCCGTTTCGTGCTCCCCACCATACAACGACGGCAGCGGCACTTACCGGAGGTGGCAGAATTCCAATGCCGGGAGAGATTACATTGGCTTCAAAAGGAATTTTGTTTTTAGATGAACTTCCGGAATTTTCAAGGAGTGCGCTAGAGGTGCTCAGACAGCCGTTAGAAGAACAGAAAGTAACAATTGCACGTGTTGGGAGCAGTTATGAGTATCCATCGGACTGCTCGTTTGTGGCGGCGATGAACCCATGCCGGTGCGGTTATTATCCAAACCGGGATAAATGTCGATGCACGACAGCAGATATCAAGCGCTATTTAGCGAAAATCAGTGAGCCTTTGTTAGACCGGATGGACTTATGTGTAGAAACAGGGCTGCCGGAATTTTCTCTGTATGAGAAAAAAGGAGAGACAAGTAAGCAGATAAGAGAGAGGGTGGAGAGGACACACAGGATACAAAAGAAACGCTATCGAAAAGAAAACTTTTCCTATAATAGTGAGTTGACACCACAGGCAATGAAAAAATACTGTGTCATGGGCACAGCGGAGAAAGAATTGTTAGAATTTTTATTTCACGAGGAACAGATGAGCGCGAGGCGGCTTTGCCGGATTGTGCGTGTGTCGAGGACAATTGCGGATTTAGAGAAAAGTGATACGATTTTAGAAAGCCATATAACGGAGGCAGTTCGTTTTCGCAGTGTGGACCGCAAATACTGGGGGGTGGAGACGATATGACAAAGGAAGAAGAAAAATATCTGTTTTGGCTGACTTCCCTTTCCGGACTTGGTTTGCCTTTTGTACAGAGGTTCTTTGAGCGGTATAAAAGCATAGATAAGGCGCGTTCTCTTTCTGAAACGGATATTAAAAAAGCAGAGTGGATGAAACCACGTGAAAAGAATTACTTTGCCAAAGCATATAAGCAGGAAGGCTGGCAGCATGAGTGGGAGCAGTTGGCGAAGAATCATATATCATTTTATTCCTATTTTCATGAATCTTATCCGGAGCGGCTAAAGCACATTGATTCCCCGCCAAAGAGGCTTTTTGTAAAAGGGAAACTGCCGGATGCATCAAAACTTTCTGTAGCGGTTGTCGGGGCGAGAAATTGTACGCCGTACGGACGGGATATGGCACGGATGTTTAGTTATCGTCTGGCTGCGGCAGGCGTTTTTGTGATTAGCGGGATGGCTCTTGGAATTGATGGATGGGGGCACCAGGGGGCATTGGAAGCCGGGGGTGAAACTTATGCTGTTTTAGGTTCCGGTGTGATGCGGTGTTATCCTTCGTGTCATCAGAATTTGTATGAAAGTATTGTAAGGCATGGAGGAGTGATTTCAGAATTTCCGGTGTATGCTCGTGCAAAGCCTGTCTTTTTTCCTATGAGAAATCGTATTATCAGCGGTCTGTCGGATGGAATTCTGGTTGTGGAAGCCAGAGAAAAGAGCGGATCTTTGATTACAGCAGATGCGGCACTTGAGCAGGGAAAAGATGTATTTGTTATCCCCGGACGGATTGGAGATGAATTAAGTGTCGGTTGTAACCGGCTGATTCGTATGGGAGCAGTGCCGGTTTTGACACCGGATGATATACTGGATTATTATGGAGTTAAGACATCTGACGGCTCGCAAAATGTGAATGAGACAGAGCAGAAAATCCTTGCTTTTCTCGGTGGAAAAACGATGCATATGGATGAGATTTCAGCAGGGTTATCTCTGCCAATGACACAGTTATTAAAGTGCATGATTGTACTTCAGAAAAAAGGATATGTCATCGAGGTCGGCAGAAATTTTTTTATGAAAAAAATATAAATATTGCTTGAAAGCCCGATTAAAATGGTGTATGCTAGAATTTGTGAAAATTTTTGGAAGAATATGATTCATTAAATAGAGAGCATTTATCATTAGCAATGGAGGGTAATATGGCAAAGAATCTTATTATTGTAGAGTCTCCGGCAAAGTCGAAGACGATTAAAAAGTTTTTAGGGAAAAATTACGAAGTCGTAGCATCCAACGGTCATGTCAGAGATATGCCAAAGAGCCAGATGGGTGTTGATTTCGAAAATGATTTTGAGCCGAAATATATTACAATCAGAGGAAAAGGTGAGCTATTGGCTTCTCTGCGAAAAGAAGTCAAGAAGGCAGATAAAATTTATCTCGCAACTGACCCCGACCGTGAGGGAGAGGCAATTTCATGGCATTTATGTCATGCTTTGAAGTTAGACCCGAAAAAGACAAGCCGGATTACCTTTAATGAAATTACAAAAAATGCGGTTCGCCAGTCATTAAAGCAGTCGCGGGAAATTGATATGGATTTAGTGGATGCCCAGCAGGCAAGACGTGTTTTGGACCGTTTGGTTGGTTATTCGATCAGCCCGTTATTGTGGCAGAAGGTAAAAAGAGGTTTGAGTGCCGGCCGTGTGCAGTCGGTAACACTGCGTCTGATTGCTGACAGGGAAAGTGAAATTGATGCCTTTATTCCGAAAGAATACTGGTCGATGGAAGCAAAATTGTCAGTGCCGGGTGCAAAAAAGCCATTGGTGGCTAAATATTATGGTAATCCGGGCAAATGTGAAATTGCTTCCGGTGAAGAGGCAGAAAAAATCCGCAAAGAAATTGAAAAAGAAGATTTTAAAGTAAGCAGTATTAAGAAGGGTGAGCGCACCAAGAAGCCACCTCTTCCTTTTACAACGTCTACGTTGCAGCAGGAGTGTGCAAAACACTTGAATTTTCCAACGAGAAAGACAATGCAGATTGCCCAGCAGTTATATGAAGGTGTGCAGGTAAAGGGACATGGAACGATTGGTCTGATTACGTATCTGCGTACGGATTCGGTCCGTATCTCGGAAGAAGCGGATTTAGCTTGTAAAGATTATATTCGTGAAACATATGGAGAAGAAAATATTATTGAAAAGGCAGCAGTGTCAAAAACAAAGGGCAAGATTCAGGATGCGCACGAAGCAATCCGTCCGACATATGTGGATTTGACACCGGTTCAGGTAAAGGAATCTTTAACGAGAGACCAGTTCCGTTTGTATCAGCTGATTTGGAAGCGCTTTGTGGCAAGCCGTATGCACTCAGCAAAATACGATACGATTTCAGTTCGTATTATGGCAGGAAAACATCAATTTGCAAGTTCCGGTTCCAAACTTGTGTTTCCGGGCTTTTTGTCGGTGTACCAGCAGGATGATGATAAAGAAGAGCCAAATGCTGTGCTTGCTAAAGTAACAAAGGATTCTGTGCTGTCTTTAAGTGAATTACTGCCGGAACAGCATTTTACGCAGCCGCCGGCGCATTTTACCGAGGCTTCTTTAGTAAAAACTCTTGAAGAGTTAGGAATTGGACGCCCAAGTACCTATGCGCCAACAATTTCAACATTAATTTCACGCCGCTATGTGGCAAAGGAACAGAAGAATTTGTATTTGTCGGATTTGGGAGATATTGTAAATCAAATTATGGTGAGTGCATTTCCTAGTATTGTGGATGTAAACTTTACAGCGACGATGGAAGCTTTGCTAGATGGTGTTGCCGAGGGTAATGTGGAATGGAAGACCATTGTGAGAAACTTCTATCCGGATTTGGAAAAGGCTGTTTCACATGCAGAAAAAGCACTCGAAAAGATTAAAATAGAAGATGAAGTAACCGATGTCGTGTGTGAATTATGTGGACGCAATATGGTAATTAAGTACGGACCGCACGGAAAGTTTTTGGCGTGCCCCGGATTTCCGGAGTGCAGAAATACCAAACCATATTATGAAAAAATCGGTGTGAAGTGCCCGAAATGCGGCGGCGAGATTGTCATTAAAAAGACCCAGAAAGGCCGTCGTTATTATGGCTGCGAGAACAATCCGGAGTGTGATGTGATGACTTGGCAGAAGCCGTCGAATGAACGCTGTCCAAAGTGTGGCGGCATGATGTTGGAAAAAGGCAGTAAGTTAGTCTGTGCCGATAACACATGCGGTTATATTGAAAAGAAAGAGAAATAAAAAACAGACGACATAATGCTTGTCAATAAGGTGAAATTGTGATAATATTGTTCCATGGGGGACAAGCAATATGAGTATTCAATTATTGGATAAGACTCGAAAAATAAACCGTCTCCTCAACGACAAACATTCATCTAAGGTGGCATTTGCGGATATTTGTTTTGTGCTGGGACAGATGCTTTTAGCAAATGCGTACATAATCAGCAGTAAGGGAAAGTTGTTGGGAACTTATGTGAATGATGACGGGATGATTCCGAGTTTTCAGAGTAAACGGGGCAGTTATATCGAGACGATGTTAAATGAACGTTTCCTTAATGTGCTGTCAACAAAAGAAAATGTGAATCTGGAGACTCTTGGTTTTTCCAAAGAAGAAAGACAGGGAGTTGAGGCGCTGATTACACCGATTAGTATTGGTGGCGAGAGGCTGGGAACGTTGTTTCTGTGCCGGTGTCAGAAAGCATTTTCGATTGAGGACATTATTTTAAGTGAATATAGCACGACTGTGGTAGGACTTGAAATTATGAGGTCCATTCAAGAGGAATCAGATATTGAGCAGCATAAGAAGAGTAATTTCTCTTCTGCCTTGACGACGCTTACGCCACTTGAGCAGAAAGCGGTCAGTTACGTATTCCATGCAATGGGGGGAGAGGATGGTACCCTTGTGACGAGCAAGCTTGCCGGAAAAATTGGCATTACAAGGACTGTTATTGTCAATGCTTTGCGAAAATTAGAGAGCGCTGGCTTAATCAAGACAAAGTCATCCGGAGTGAAAGGAACGCACATTAAGGTTCTGAATGATATTGTCTATACCGAGTTTAACAGTTATTATCGTGAGAAATGGAATTCGTAAACGCAAAGGGAATTGTGATGGGAAGTCATAATGCCGTTTGCGTTTTTCTAGAAATAAAGAAATAAGAAAGGAAGTGCTACGATGGTTTTATCCAATGCATACAATTACATCAATGTGTTAGATAAGGCAGCGGATGCGAGCTGGACAAGAAATGATGTGCTGGCAAATAATATCGCAAATGCAGACATGCCGGGTTACAAAAGAAAAGATGTACAGTTTGAGACATATTTGTCGAATGCGGTGGCAGGAACAGATTCATTAGATGAGACGGTGGCAAATCTTGATTTGAATGATTTAAATGCAACGGTGTATAATGAACAGCCGGGGCTTAGTTATCGGAGTGACGGAAACAACGTAGATGTATCGACAGAAAACGTGGAACTGGCAAAAAACCAGATTAAGTATTATACGTTGATGAATTCGATCAGTCAGGAATTTTCACGGATGAAATCAGCGTTAAAGACTTCATAAATCGATTAAGGAGGAATGACTATGTCAGTATTTGGGGCTTTGGATGTGAGCGCTACCGGTATGACGGCGCAGCAGCTTCGAATGGATACAATTTCGGAAAATATTGCCAATGTAAACACGACTCGTGGAAAAGATGGCAAACCATATAAGAGGAAGACAGTTCTTTTTGAGGAGAAAAGTTATCCGAGTTTTAGTGAAAGTCTTAGCATGGCAAACCGTCATAATATTGGAAAAGGTGTTAAGGCAAGTAAAATAGTGGAAGATAATTCCGAAGGAAGTAAAGTATATGACCCTTCCCATCCGGATGCGGATGAAGATGGATACGTGACGTATCCGAATGTAAATACCGTGACCGAGATGACAAATATGATTGATGCGACAAGGGCTTTTGAAGCAAATGTCACGGTAATGAATTCGACAAAAGGGATGGCTCTTAAGGCACTTGATATTGGACAGAGTTAATTGTGAATGGAGGAAACCTAAATGGATATTGCTAGTTTGTCTGCAATTAGTGGCATTGAAAATATCAGTAAATACGCAGATAATAGTTTACAGACGGAAAAATCAAAAGGAAGCGGCACAGCAAGCTTTGACAGTTTGTTAAATTCAGCGATGAATTTAGTGCAACAGACGGAAGATTATTCCAATGCAGCAGAAGTAGAAGAAGTAAAGTATGCAATGGGACAGAGCGACAGTCTTCATGATTTGATGGTTGCTCAGCAGAAAGCAAATGTATCACTGCAATATACGGTAGCAGTAAAAAACACAGCAGTAGAAGCATATCGTTCGATTATGAATATGCAGATTTAACTGACAAAGGCGTTGAGGAGCGATAGAAAACAATGATGGAACAATTGATTGCACTCAAGGACAAAATTCTTGAGTTTTGGAATAAGTATACGTCAAAACAGAAAACAATTATAATTTGTGTAGCATGCGCAATTTTGGTTGCGATTGTTTTGCTTGCTTATTTTATGACCCGCCCGGTGTATACCGACGTTGCTACGTTAAGTGGTGAAACTGCTACGACGTTTGATACGGCACTGCAGGGGGCTGGACTTGATTATGTAAAAGAATCGGATAACAACGGAAATACAACATTTAAGGTGGAGCAGTCACAGTATTCAGATGCCGTTTTGCTGATGGGGGAAAATCAGATTACGGATGATGAAATGACATGGGAAAAAGCACTTCAGTCAGACATGACGACATCTTCAGATGAAAAGCAGACTAAAGCAACACTGGCTTTGCAGTCATCGATTCGCAAAGGACTTTTGAATTTTGATGGCGTGGAAGATGCGACTGTTTATATCAACCGCCCGAAAGATGATGGCACGATTTATGCGGACAAGCAGGATACTTCGGTGAGCGTATCATTTAAAATGGCGGGCAACAAAACCATGGACAGCGATACTGCAGATGCGATTGCTTATTATCTTGCCAATGCAGTAGGAAGCACCAAACCGGATCATATTGTCCTCACCGATACAAAAGGAAATCTTTTGTTTAACGGACAGCAGGATGCCGGACTTGGCGGAACAATCAGCAGTACCGAAGATTACCGTGATAAACTGAAAAATAACTTCGCTAAATATGTGCGTGACCTTTTGACAAAAGCAGGTTATGACGATGTTGAAGTTTCTAAGAATAATATTGTGTTCGACATGAACAAATTAACGGAACTGGTTACTACATATACAACAAATGAGGGACAGGATCAGGGCTTGTATGGCAGTTCCTACGAGTATAAATCAACAGGAGCCTCCTCTTCCGGCGGCGTGCCTGGAACCGATTCGAATGGTGATGTTACTGACACGATGATTACCGATAACGGAGATAGTTCATCGGAAACGATATTAAATAAATATGACTATCTGCCGAATAAAACCGTTCAGAATATTGAACATGAAATTGGTGCAGTAAAGAAGGATGAGTCCTCTATTGCAATTGTGCTGACACATTACCGTGTGGTGAAAGAAGAGACTTTAGAGTCACAGGGTGCTCTTGATAATATGACATTTGATGAGTATGTGGATGCAAACAGTAATGTGACGGAACAGCAGGTGCCAACCGATTTGTCACAGCTTGTGGCTGCCGCTACCGGTATTACTGAAAAAAACATTCAGATTCGTGTAGTGGAAAAACCGGTATTTGAGGCAAAAGAAGCAAGTTCATTTGGAGATAATGTAACAAATTACCTGATGGTGATTCTCACGGTTTTGATTGCAGGTTTGTTAATCTTTGTTATTATTAAAGGTACTTCACCGGTTGAGGTTACCGAGATGGAGCCGGAGCTTTCCGTGGAAGATTTGCTTGCTACAACGCAGGATAATGCGCAGACATTGGAAGAAATCGAACTGGAAGACAAATCCGACACCCGCATCATGATAGAAAAATTTGTAGACGAAAATCCGGAAGCGGTAGCTTTGCTTTTGCGTAACTGGATTAATGAAGATTGGGGGGCGATGTAATGGCAGGAAATTCAGCATCATCCTATAGTGAAATGGATGGGATTCAGAAGGCGGCAATTCTCCTCATTACGTTAGGACCGGAGAAGGCGGCTGTCGTATTTAAACATTTAAAAGAAGATGAGATTGAACAGCTCACACTGGAAATTGCCAATACCAGAAGTGTGACACCGGCTCAAAAAGAACAGGTTTTGAATGAGTTCTATGAGGTATGTCTTGCCCAGCAGTACATTGCCGAGGGTGGTATTGGATATGCAAAAGACTTGTTGCAGAAAGCTCTTGGTGAGAGCAAAGCACAGGAAGTTCTTGGCAAGCTGACGGCGTCGTTACAGGTTCGTCCGTTCGAGTTTATCCGCAAGACAGAAGCTTCTCAGATTTTGAACTTTATTCAGGACGAGCATCCGCAGACGATTGCGTTGATTTTGTCATATTTGTCCCCACAGCAGGCGGCTGGCATTATCAGTTCTCTTACACCGGATAAGCAGACAGATGTGGCAAAACGTATTGCGATGATGGATCGTACTTCGCCGGATGTCATCAAAGAAGTGGAAAATATATTAGAGCAGAAACTGGCATCACTTGTCAGTCAGGATTACACGATTGTCGGTGGCGTGGATTCGGTGGTCGAAGTATTGAATACAGTAGACCGTGGTACCGAGAAACACATTATGGAAAACTTGGAAATCGAGGAACCGGAACTTGCCGACGAGATCCGAAAAAAGATGTTTGTGTTCGAGGATATTCTTATGCTGGACGACCGCTCGATTCAGCGTGTGCTTAGAGAAGTGGAGAACAGCGAACTTGCTGTTGCACTTAAGAATGCAAACGAAGAGGTACAGAATGTAATCTTTAACAACATGTCCACAAGACTTGCTGATATGATTAAAGAAGATATGGAATACATGGGACCGGTTCGATTGAAAGATGTCGAAGAGGCTCAGCAGAAGATTGTAAATATTATCCGCAAACTGGAGGATTCTGCTGAAATTGTAATTTCCCGTGGTGGAGGTGACGAGATCATTGTCTAATCTCATCAAATATCCCTATGTGAATATGCAGGGGAAAGAAGCAAAAGTGATTTGTTATGAATCGGAGGAAGAGAAGTTTCAGCCGCTTGATGCAAAAAAGAAAGTAGTAATGAAGACCTTTGAGGAGGTTGCCAAAGAAGAAAAAGAGAGAGCACAGGAGGAGACCGGTGATGAATCTTTTCAGGAAGGACTTCCGGTAACCAATTACGATGAGGTAATTGAAGAGAAAATACAGAAAGCCGAAGAAGAGGCAGAGGCAGCTATTGCCGAGGCAAGACAACAGGCAAATGAGATTGTCGAACAGGCAAATAATCGGAAAAATCAGATTTTGGAAGAAGGCAGACAGGAAGGAATTACCAGAGGGTATGAGGAAGGTCTTTTGCAGGCGCAGGAGGAGATTCAAGCGCAGAAAGATGAACTTTCCGGTCAGCAGTTAAAAAAAGAGCAGGAATATCAGCAGATGTTAGCGGAAACCGAAGGACGCTATGTTGATGTTTTATGCAATCTGATTCGTAAATTATCCGGTGTGATTTTGACAGACAGAAAAGATGTTATTTTACATTTGATTCGCAGTGGAATTGCGGATATGGAACCGGCAAAACACTATATTATCCGTGTAGCATCGGATGACCTTTTGTATGTGGAAGGGGAAAAGGATGCTTTGATGGAAAGGGCTGGAATTACCGGTACAATAGAGGTGCAGGAAGAAAAAAGCCTTTCCGAAGGAGATTGTATTATAGAGACAGATAATCAGATGATTGACTGCGGTTTTCGGACGCAGCTTGATAATATGGTTCGTACACTACGCATGCTTGTGTAAATATGTACTCGCGCAAAGAAGGTAGAACTATGCCACTCATTAATTTTGAAAAATACAATGTGCTCATGGACAAAAGTTACACCAGTCAGTTAGGAAAAGTTGCTAAAGTGGTTGGTCTTACGATTGAGTCCATCGGGCCAAGTGCAAAATTGAATGATTTGTGTTTGATTCGTTCAAACAACCGAACAGAACCCGTAAAAGCGGAAGTAGTTGGCTTTCGTGATGACAGGGTTCTTTTGATGCCATATGATGATGTCGAAGGTGTCGGACTTGGAAGCTGGGTGGAAAATACCGGAGCACCTTTGCAGGTTGCAGTTGGCGAGGAACTTCTTGGCTGCACATTAAATGGTGTAGGAGAACCGATGACAGAACTTGAGTTATCGGAAAATTGTCCGCGGTATTCAGTAGAAGCGACACCACCTGACCCGCTTACCAGAGAGATGATAGCGGATGTTCTGCCGCTTGGTGTAAAAGCGGTAGACGGCTTGATTACCGTTGGAAAGGGACAGAGAATTGGTATTTTTGCCGGTAGTGGTGTCGGGAAAAGCACGCTGATGGGTATGTTTGCGAGAAATACGAAAGCAGATATTAATGTGATTGCACTGATTGGAGAGCGCGGACGTGAGGTTCGTGAATTTATTGAGCGGGATTTGGGCGAAGAAGGTATGAAACGCTCGGTTGTCGTAGTAGCAACCTCGGATAAACCGGCTTTGATTCGTAATAAGGCGGCGAAGACGGCGACGGCGGTTGCGGAATATTTCCGGGATCAGGGGAAAGATGTTTTGCTTATGATGGATAACCTGACCCGTTTTTCCATGGCACAGAGAGAAATCGGACTGGCTTCCGGAGAACCACCGGTTTCGCGCGGGTATCCGCCAAGTGTATATGCGGAAATGCCGAAATTGCTAGAGCGTGCCGGAAATTCAGATAAAGGTTCCATTACAGGATTGTATGCGGTCTTGGTTGATGGTGATGATTTTAACGAGCCGATTGCCGATACGGCGCGTGGTATTTTGGACGGACATATTGTTCTGTCGCGTTCCATGGCACAGAGAAATCATTATCCTGCAATTGATGTTTTGGCGAGTATATCCCGTGTTATGAGTGCTGTGGCGTCCAAAGAACATAAGGAGTTAGCCGGAAAGATGAAAAATATACTGGCGGTTTACCGGGATGCAGAAGATTTGATAAATATCGGTGCTTACCGCCCCGGTTCCAATAAGGAAATTGACTTCGCGATAGAAAAAATTGATGCCGTTAATGAATTCCTTCGTCAAGGAACCGATGAAAAATTTTTATTTGATGACATTATTCAGATGATGCGGGATATTTTTGAAGAGGATTCCGTAGAGGAAGGATAGAGAGGGTGAACGATGGCACGATTTATTTTTTCCATGCAGAATATTTTGAACATGAAAGAAAAGCTTGAAGAGCAGGCGAAAAATAATTTTGCGCAGGCGAACCGTTCCCTTCAGGAGGCACTGCTTATGCAAAAACAGTGTGAAAACAGACTGGAAGCAGGAAAGCAGACGTTGAAAGAAGCAATGCTTGAAAATCTGAAAGTCGGGCAGATAAGGAGAAGGGAAGATGACGTTGAGATTTTTCGAATGTATTTGCGACAACAGATATTAGTTGTAAAGCAGAAAGAAAAAGAAGTTGAGGTGGCAAGAGAACATCTCAATGAAGCAATGAAGGAAAGAAAGACCTTTGAAAAGTTAAAAGAAAAGGCTTTTGAAAAATTTGTAGCGGAAGAAAATCAAAAAGAGCAAAAAGAAGTGGATGAGCTTGTGAGCTACCGCTATGGTGCAGAGAAATTCGAGTGAAAGGAGATTTGTCATGGCAAAAAAGGACAAGAATAAGGAAAATAAGGTTTCGACAGATGAAAGTACAGGAAGTAAAATTGTTACAATGCTAATTGTACTTGTCATTGTTGTGATATGGCTTGCTATCTTTGGTGTGCTGATTAAACTGGATGTGGGGAACTTTGGAAGTGAAGTGTTGTATCCGGTTTTGAAAGATGTTCCTGTTGTAAATATGATTTTGCCGGAACCGGCGCAGAACCAGGATGCATCGACAAGTAAAGAATATGATAATCTGACGGAGGCAAATGCGAGAATTAAAGAGCTTGAGAGCCAGCTCGCAGCAAATAAAAATGCCGGCAGTGCCAACCAGAGTGAAGTGTCCGATCTGCAGGCGGAAATTAACCGATTAAAGAAATTTGAGCAGGAACAGAGTGCGTTTGCAAAACGTGTGCAGGAGTTTGATAAAAACGTCGTTTATAACGATAAGGCACCGGATACGGAAGAGTATAAAAAATACTATGAAGAAATAGAGCCGGACAATGCAGAAAAAATTTATAAGGAAGTCTGCAAGGATTATGAGTATTCGCAGGAAATCAAGGATCAGGCGGATGCATACGGCAAAATGGAACCTGCCAGCGCAGCAGCAATTTTGTCCGAGATGACCAATGATTTAACTTTGGTTGCAAAGATACTTGACAGTATGCAGACTTCGAAAAGTGCTTTGATTTTGCAGAACATGAAACCAACGACGGCAGCTCAGGTTACGACGAAGATGACGGCGATGAAAAATAAATAAAAACTAAAGAAAAGACAGGTAAATGCCGATATAAAATTTGTAGTAGATTTTTAAGAAGAAAGGAGGGAAATGAAATGACGATGCAGGGAATTTCAAATGTTCTGCCAAAGGCTGCTGCAGCAGTTGCTGAGAAAAGCGAAAAGGCAAAAGGTACCTTGTTTGAGGCCGTAATGAGCAGTCAGGGAAATAAGCAGCAGACAAAAAAATCCATGGATGGTTTTGCACCGGATGACAAAGTAGATGATGGCATGGCGAGAAAAGAGTTAGCGGCAAACCGTTATCAGAAATCAAAAGCCATTCATACAAAATCCGACACAGCGGCTTCAAACGATACGCAGGATTCACTGACGGTAAAACAGATAGCGGATGATGAACCGGATATCGAAGAAGTTACTGTTGTTCTTGCTTCGCAGGTAACGGTTTTACTACAGGATTTGTTTGGACTTACAAACGATGAGTTACAGGATATCTTAAATTCACTCGATTTACAGCCGGAATCACTCATCCTTTGTGACAGTGAGAGTGGTATTATGGCAGTAAATGCGGATGCGCTTAAACAGCTGGTTCTCGGTGTGCATGGCGTAGAAGATGCGAGTGCATTTTTAACCAATGATGCGTTGAATACAGAACTTTCAGAAGTGACTAATGCACTTACTGATTTTGTGTGTGACATGCTCGGTGTAACGAAGGAAGAACTTGCTTCTCTTAAGGCAGAGGCGATGCCGGAACTGTTAAAGCAGGCAGTGGATACATTGCAGGCGGCAAGTGAAACGGACACTATGGTTGTAGACAAAGATACGTTAAACCAGACAGGAACAGTGGAGAATACCATGACCGCAATAGCGGAAGATGCAAATTCTTCAAATTTGCAAAAAGATTCACAGCAGGATATGTCTATGCGTGATGACAGTGAGATGTTGCAGGGCGATGATTCATTGGTTCCTACCCATGCTACGATGGCGGAAACGTTTACAGACCGTCTTTCGCAAGCACTTGAAAAATCAAGTGGCATGAAGGGGCAGAGTGTAACACAGACGATGAATCAGATTGTGGAGCAGGTTGTTCGACAGGTTCGCATCCGTGTAATGCCGGAAACGACCAGTATGGAACTTCGTTTAAATCCGGCAAGCTTAGGCCGTGTCAATATCACGGTGGCAGCAAGCGCAGGAATTGCGACAGCGACGATGGTTGTAGAAAACCAGATGGCAAAAGAAGCGCTTGAAAGTCAGATGATTCACTTAAAAGAAGCTTTTAACGAGCAGGGACTTAAAGTGGATGAGGTAGAAGTGACAGTCGCTGAGTTTGGACTGAAAAAGGACGGCGAAGGACAAGAGCAGACCGGTTCCAAACAGAGCGGAAATCGCAAATTCCGTCCGAATGAAAGTTTTTCGGATGAGGAAAAGAATGAAGACTTGACGACAGCGTCTGAACGGCGTGACGTTAATAGTATGGTCGATTATACGGCTTAGAAAGGAAGTGAGAAGATGGCAGTAAGCAGTACAAGTGATTTGACGACAGCGTTGGAAGATTTAACGTATGGAACAACTGAGCGTAAAGTTAATCAAAGAGGCTCAAGTGAACTTGGTAAAGATGAGTTTTTGAAACTTCTTGTGACTCAGCTTCAGAATCAGGATCCGTTAAATCCACAGGATGACACACAGTTTATTTCTCAGTTAGCACAGTTCTCTGCACTTGAACAGATGACCAATATGAGTTCTACGATGTCAAATACAAGTGCTTATAGTTTGGTTGGCAAAGAAGTTATTGTACAGACAACTGATTCTGCGGGAACTTACAAAGAAGTACGCGGAACGGTAGATTGTGTCGAAATGAAGAATGGCAAGGCTATGTTGGTTGTTGATGGAAATTCGTATGACTTAGACGATTTGGTACAGGTAATGGATAGTTATTATGCTATTAAGGAGTATTTGCCAAGCGTTACAGCACAAACGAAGACATATGATCTTTCAAACCCATCCCTTATTGATGTTTCTATTGATTTAGGAAGTAAAGGATATGAGGCAAGCAGTGTGGCAGTTGCGCTAAACGGCCAGTACATAGATTCCAAGTATCTAAAGTACGATAATGGAACGGTAAGCATTTCCCCGGAAGCTTTCAGTGAATTAGAGCCGGGTGATTATTATTTAGGCTTTTACTTTGATGATCCGCTTAAAACAACAGTCAAAGATAAGGTATGTATCAAAGTAGTACGAAGTGGTATTCCAAACGGAGATAAGGATTCTTCGGATGCGAATAAAGACACCGAAAAAGCTGAAGAAACAGAGAAGACAGAGGCTGAATAAGTGTGACAAGGAGGTCGGGTGCTATGAATGTAACGAATGGTTTTACATCCATGGAACAGATTCGTCACCGGATGCAGACAACAGATTCACAGAGACAGGTAAAAAAACAGACCGTGCAGACAAATACGGCATCGTTTGATGAAATCTTATTTTCCAAACATGCGTCAAAGCGATTAGAAACCAGACAGATTGATATGTCGGCAGATCAGAAAGAAAGACTGTTAGAGGCAACCTGTAAGGCGAAAGCAAAAGGAATGAAAGAGTCCTTAGTTATGGTTGACGATTTTGCGTTTATTGTGAATGTGAAGAATAATCTGGTGATTACTGCGGTAAATGACACAAAAAATGCTGTATTTACCAATATCGATGGAGCGATAATTAACTAAAAACAAATATATGCTGGCCCTTAACAGGAAGCATACATGCTCTTGACTGACAGAGAGAGCATAACGATAGTAAAATTGGAGGGTGATTCATTATGATGAGATCATTGTATTCCGGTGTATCCGGATTGAAAGTTCATCAGACAAAGATGGACGTAATTGGTAATAACATTTCAAACGTAAATACGGTTGGTTTCCGTGGAAGTACAGTAAACTTTACCGATGTATTTTATCAGACAACACAGAATGCATCCGGTCCGAACGCAACAACCGGCACAGCAGGAACGAACGCAGTGCAGATTGGTCTTGGTTCTAACGTGGCAGCAATTAGTGTGGACTTAAGTGGTACCGGAGCAACGCAGCGTACCGATCGCGGCATGGATCTTATGATTAACGGTGATGCGTTTTTGATTGTAAGAAGCAATGGAAATACATATTTCACAAAATCCGGGGCGCTGGATATTGATGCAAATGGTACTTTATATTGTACAACAAATGGTGCTTCTGTTCTTGGATGGGGTGTTGATGAAAATGGAGAAATCCGTAAAGATACTGTATCCACCTTGAATCTTATGGGTGGTGAGAATGCTTATTCCGACCCAAATGCGACAACAAAAGTTTCCCTTTCCGGAAATGTAGACCAAAAAGACCCTTTAGTTGCTTATAGTGCAGATGGAGCCGGTTACCCAATGGCAGTCAGCTTTTATGATAATTTAGGTAATTTGTGTACAGCAAAACTCAGTATTATCCAGACGAGTGCGGATGCGCCAAATACCTACAGCGTTCGTCTTCATGATGTTCTTGGTGCAGATGGTAAATCTATTTTGAAAAAGAAAGATGATGCGACAGGTAATTACATTTCTACCGAGCAGGTGATTAATTTTAACGAGATAGATCTTGGGGGCACAAATTATACAGTAGATCCAAGCAGCGGTGACATTACATTCCCTGCGGATACAGACTGGCCGGTACTTACCTTTAATCCGGTGACCGGTGCATTTACCAGTGTAAGCAGTGCTGATGGCAAGGTGCTGAAATTAAACTTAAGTGATACCGGAAATTCGTATCCAACCAGTGGTGTGGATGTTAACTTCTCGGATTTGACGATGTATGCGAGCAATAAAACCTGTAAAGTAAAACCAAACCGTGGTGACAGCAATAACAACGGGGATGGAGCCGGTAATGCGGCAGGAACTTTAAATGGTTTCTCAATTCAGACTGATGGTATGATTTATGGTGTATACAGTAACGGTGACAAAAAATTGTTAGGACAGATCGCAGTGGCAACATTTGCTAATCCATCCGGCTTAGAGGCAGTTGGAAACAGCATGTATGCTGCAACCTTGAACTCCGGTGATTTTGATGGAATCGGTGTGGATATTTCAGAGGTTGGTAAATTCTCAGTCGGAGCTTTGGAAATGTCCGATGTTGATCTGGCAACCGAGTTTACCAATATGATTACGACACAACGTGGTTTTCAGGCAAACTCCCGTGTTATTACTACATCTGATACAATGCTTGAGGAACTCATTAATCTGAAACGATAATGATTAGGCATATTGACCCATCCGCATGAATTTTGCGGATGGGACAGTGTGCTTTTTACAGGTAAGGAGGGGTTTATGATTGATGTGACAAGAATGAATGGTTCATTACTTACTATTAATAACCATTTGATTGAAATGGTAGAGGAAACACCGGATACGGTGATAACTTTAACAACGGGAAAAAAAATAATTGTAAAAGAAAGTAGACAAGAAGTGAAAAATCTAGTAAAATTATACGAGAAAGAAATAACATGTAACAGTTAGGTGGTGTCATTTTGGATATAGCTACAATTATAGGCCTCGTAGGATGTGCGGGAGCCGTAGTATATGGTATTGTTTCCGGTGACTTAGGATTTACTGCATTGGAAAACTTTTGGGATTATCCGTCCTTTTTGATTGTTATTGTTGGATGTTTGATGTGTATGCTGACGATGTCCGGCAGCATCGGAGAACTTATAAACTGCTTAAAGTCATTCCTTTTGACAATCAAAGTACAGGAATCCAGCGAGGGGGAGACAATACATAAAATTATTGATTTGGCAAACGTAGCTCGTAAAGAAGGGCTTTTGCAGTTGGAAGAGGCAGCCGGTGACATAGATGATGATTTCCTGAAGAAGGGAATTATGTTGATTGTTGATGGCACGGATCAGGAATTGGTTTCAAGTATTCTAGAGACAGAACTTGATTGCATTGAGCAGCGACATAGCAAAATTTACAGCTTCTGGGATAACTTGGCCGCTATGGGTCCTGCATGGGGAATGATTGGTACTTTGATTGGCTTGATTAACATGTTAAAACATTTGGATGATCCAAGTTCAATTGGACCGAACATGGCGGTTGCGTTGGTTACTACTTTATATGGTTCGCTGATTGCCAATTGGATCAGTATCCCGATTGCAACAAAACTGCGTGCGAGAAACCAGAAAGAAATTATGATGAAGGAAGTTATCTGCGAAGGAATTCTTTCTATTCAGGCGGGTGAAAATCCACGTGTGATTGAGGAAAAACTGAAATCTTTCCTTGCACCTAGTGAGAGAGAAGAAGTTCTTAGTGGTGGTAATAAAGGCAGCGGACAAGGTGGTGACGCTTAATGGCCCGAAAGAAAAAGAAGGCAGAACAGGAAGGCATTAGCGCCGGATGGATTAATACCTTTGCCGACCTGATGAACCTTTTGCTTTGCTTTTTCGTTCTTTTGTTCTCGATGTCGACTGTCGATGCTGACAAGTACGAACAGTTAGTAACATCTATGTCGGAACGAATTAATATCTTTGATGGTGGCGGTGCTGCTGTTGGGGAAGGTGCATTTGTATCAAGTGGAACCGATCAGCTCGTTTCGATTTCGGAGTATTTTAACGAATATGAAAATTCCGGAGAGGACAATCAGAAATCGGAAGAACAGGTTGACAAGCAGGATGGTAACAAATCTGAGCAGGGTAACCAGTCAACCGGAGAAAAGCCGATGAATGATAAAGCGAAAGCAGAAGAGGGATTTTTAAAAAAACAACAGCAGGAACAAAAGGAAAAGGCAGAAAAATTGTACAAAGAACTCACACAGGATGCAGAACATCAGAACGTGGAAGACCAGATTAACATTAATATGGATAAAAAATATCAATTTGTTCAAATTTCATTAAATGGTGCACTGCTTTTTGAATCCGGCGATATTGAGTTTAAGAAAAACATGGTGCCTTTGATGAGCAAAGTCGGAGATATTTTGAAGCGATATGCAGACCATCGGATCAAAATTGAAGGACACACGGATAATGTTCCAATTTCCGGCAGATACAAGAACAATATGATGCTTTCAACAGCACGTGCGAATACGGTGTTTGAATATTTGGTAAATAAAAAACATATGAAGCCAAAGGAGACGGAAATTGAGATTTCCGGTATGGGTGAGTATGAGCCGGTGGCATCCAATAAAACAAGAAAAGGACGCGCTCAGAACCGGCGTGTTGAGATTAAGATTTATACAAGTAAGTAAATGGAGGAATTTCTTATGAAGAAGAATATATTGACCATTATTGTTATGGCGGTATCAATTGTGAATCTTGTATTGGGGATTGTACTTGTCTTTTCTATTGTACCTGCCTCAAATAAGACAGCTGCTCTGGTTGATAAAGTGGCATCGGTGATTGATTTAAATATTGATGACCCAAATTCCGAAGAGCAGGACTATACAATTGATGATTTGGTGGCTTATACGAAAACTTATGATTCGGCAGTAAATATTAACCTAAAAAAAGATGCCGGTGACGACAGCAACCATTATGCGCAGCTTGCCGGTTTTACAATTTCTTTTAACAGCAAAGCCGATGATTATAAAAAGGTGAGTGAATCGATTCAGACCAATGATATTTATGTAGATGATATTGTGAAAGAAACACTTGGAAGTTATACAGCTACAACATTAGATTTGGTAAAGGTTCGTTCTGAAATTGTGAAGAAAATTCAGGCAAAATACAATACAAAGGCAGTTGTTGAGATTTCGTTAAAAGATCCATTGATTGCCTGATTGTAAGAATCAAAAAAAAAGACTTTAGTTTATGAAGGAAATATGATATAATAAACAACAGTGTGAGAAAAGAGGTGAGAACAAATGGGTGACGTATTGTCGCAGAATGAGATAGATAATTTGTTATCCGCGCTTAATAGTGGTGAATTTGACCCAGATGAGGCGGGTGAGGCGGATGATCGACAGATTAAGGATTATGATTTTGCGAGACCATCCAAGTTCTCAAAAGAGCATCTGCGAACGCTTGAATTTATTTTTGAGCATTATGCCAGACTTCTTTCCACAAATCTGCCGGTATATCTTCGTAAGAACGTACAGGTTGAAGTGATGCATTCGGAGGCGGTTACTTATCAGGAGTTTTCCAATTCCTTGTCAAATCCGGTTATACTAGGTGTTGTAAATTTTGCGCCACTTGATGGTAACATTATTATGGAAGTGTCAACGGAAATTGGGTTTGCTGTTGTTGACCGAATGCTTGGAGGCGGTGGAAAGCCGTTGGAGAAAAATCGCGAATTTACGGAAATAGAATTGACAATTATTGAACGCATTATGGTAGTTTGCACAAACCTTTTAGTGGAACCGTGGCATACTGTTCAGGTGTTGGAGCCGATGCTTGAGAGAATTGAGACAAACTCGCAGTTTGCTCAGTTTGTTACACCAAATGAGATGACATCGATTGTTACGATGAGCATTAAAATTGGTGAAGTAGAGGGACTTATGAATGTTTGTATTCCATATGCGGTATTAGAGCCGGTGATTGATAAGGTGAACACTAAATACTGGTACTCCACTTCTGCAGCAACCGGAGACGGTACATATAGAGATTACCTGGAAGAATCATTACAGAGAGCTCAGATTCCGGTTCGTGCGATTATGGGACGAAGCGCGATATCGGTGAATGACTTCATTCATTTGCAGCCCGGGGATATTATAAAAGTAAACACGAGGCTGGAAGATGAATTGGATGTTTATGTTGGCAACATAAAGAAATTTTCTGCAATCCCGGGAGCTTATGAAGATTCCTATGCAGTAAAAATAAAATCAATTTACAGAGAGGAGTAGTGCAATGGACGGAATGTTATCGCAGGAAGAGATTAATGCGTTATTAGGCAATATGGATGCGGATAGCACTTCAGAAGAAGCAGCATCGGATGCCGTACAGACATCAAGCGATATTTCGAATGCCGAGAAGCTGACTCCGGAAGAATCGGATGCGTTAGGTGAAATTTCAAATATAAGTATGGGGACGGCGGCAACGACGTTGTCGATTTTGGTTAATAACCGGGTTGATATTACAACTCCTACTGTTTCCTACACGACACTAGAGGAATTGTCTGCACAGTGCGAGGCTCCGGTTGTTTTCATTTACATATCTTATAAGACGGGCTTACAAGGTAAAAATTTATTAATATTGAAAGAAAGGGATGTAAAGGTAATTACTGACCTTATGATGGGCGGTGACGGAACCAACGTCGATGACACCGAATTAAGTGATTTACATTTGAGTGCTATTTGTGAAGCGATGAATCAGATGATGGGTTCGGCAGCGACATCGATGTCATCCATGATTAATGAAAAGGTGGATATTAGTCCGCCGACTGCTACGAGAGTTGATTTTGGAGAGGGATTAGATGAGGCTGCTCTTGGTGATTTGTCCGGGCAGTTATTTGCACGGGTTTCTTTCCGAATGGAAATTGGTGATTTGGTTGACAGTGAGATTATGCAGTTGTACCCAATCGAATTTGCCAGATTGATTTATCAGCAGTTTGTTGGTAAGACAGGTGGTGATTCGGCTGAGAACGCTCCTGCAAGCCAGGCAGTTGCCGTAGAACCGGCATCGCAGCCGGTACCGGAACCAACACCAACACCGCAGCCACAGGCACAGCCGGCAGCACCGGCGCCACAGCCACAGGCAGTGCCACAAAATTTTGCAAATCCACAACAACAACCTATGGCAGGAATGCAGCAGCCAATGTATGCTGTTCCGCCACAGGATATTAATATACAGCCGGCACAGTTTCAAAATTTTGCTCAGGCACCTCAGCTTGACGGAATTGCACCGGAAAACATTGATTTGATTATGGATGTTCCATTGGAAGTTACCGTGGAACTTGGAAGAACCAGCAAATCGATAAAAGATATACTGGATTTTGCACCGGGAACAATCATTGAATTGGATAAGTTGGCAGGGGAGCCAATTGATGTTCTTGTAAATGGAAAATTTGTTGCCAAGGGCGAGGTTGTTGTAATTGAGGAAAGTTTCGGTATTCGTGTAACCGAGATTATTAAAGAATAAAATGGAGGAAAGTTATAATGGCAAAGAGTGTATTAATTTGTGATGACGCAGCATTTATGAGAGTCATGATCAAAGATATTTTGACAAAGAATGGATATGATGTCGCAGGGGAAGCAGAGAATGGACTCAAAGCTGTCGAGAAATACAACGAAACAAAACCGGACCTTGTAATGATGGATATCACAATGCCGGAGATGGATGGTATTCAGGCTCTGAAAAAGATTAAAGAAGCTGATGCAAATGCTACGGTTATTATGTGTTCTGCTATGGGTCAGCAGGCAATGGTTATCGAATCCATTCAGTCTGGTGCAAAGGATTTTATTGTAAAACCTTTCCAGGCAGATCGTGTATTAGAGGCTGTTAAGAAGGCTATTGGCTAATGCTTGAGAATATTTTACAGTTGACCGCTGTTGTTGTTGTCTTTGTCCTTGTCCTTGCCGGGACGTATTATGTGACAAAATGGATTGCAAAATCTGGGATGATACAGAGCCAGTCACGTAATATTAAGGTGATTGAGACATTTAAAATTACGAATGGGAAATACATTCAGATTATTCAGTTAGGCAAGAAATATTATTCCATTGGTGTTACAAAGGATCAGATTACCTTTTTAACACCATTGGATGAAGCTCAACTGGATTTTTCAGAAGAAGTTCGTAATGGTCAGAAAGTTTCGTTTAAAGAACTGCTTGACAAGTTGAACAAAAATAAGAAAGAAAATTAGAAAAGGTTGGTATTTATGAAGACACAGAAGAAAGCACATCAAGTATCTGTACGAGTTGTAATTCTGTTAGCCATGCTTTGTATATTAACCTTTTTTTGTAGTGCCACAATTTATGTGCATGCGGCACCGGTTAGTTCAAAATCAGATATAAGCGAAGCAAGTGGCAGTTCAAAAGGAGAAGTGCAGGACCCGGACTCTCCGCAGGATTTTCAGTTTAATATTACTTCCAATGCCGGAAGTTCCAGCTTGTCGGCAAGTATGAAGATGATTTTGGTGTTGACATTGTTGTCGTTAGCACCGTTTTTGCTTGTTATGGTAACTTCCTTTACAAGAATTATTGTCGTTCTTCATTTTGTCCGTTCGGCATTGGGAACGCAGACTTCACCACCTAATCAGGTATTGATTGGAATTGCGTTGTTTTTGACCCTTTTTATTATGGCACCTGTTATGACGCAGATAAATAAAGATTGTATTCAGCCATATGATAAGGGGAAACTTACTCAGGAAGAAGCATTAAATGCCGGACTCAAACCAATCCGCAAATTTATGTTTGAGCAGACGAACCGGAAAGATATCCGCTTGTTTATGGAAATTGAGAAGCAGAGTAATGATGTTTCCATTGAAAAAGAAGATGAGATACCGACTCTTGTTCTGATACCGGCGTTTATGATAAGTGAATTACGAATTGCGTTTATTATCGGCTTTTTGATATACTTGCCGTTTATCGTAATTGATATGGTAGTGGCATCGACACTTATGTCGATGGGTATGATGATGCTGCCGCCGACGACGATTTCGATGCCGTTTAAGATATTATTGTTTGTCTTAGCAGATGGCTGGAATCTCGTGATTGGACAGTTGGTCAAAACCTTTTACTGACAGGGGGCGATTAGATGACAGATGCAGATGTACTTGATGTGACAGTCGATATGATTTGGTGTATCATTAAATGTAGTGCTCCGTTGTTGTTAGTTTCCCTGATTGTTGGACTGGTAATTAGTATTTTTCAGACAGTTACTTCCATTCAGGAGCAGACTTTAACCTTTGTTCCGAAACTATTGGCAATATTCATTACAATGCTTATATGTGGTGGATGGATTATGAACAATTGCGTGGAACTTTTTACAAAACTGTGTGAAAAATTTGCTCTTTATGCAGGAGGCTGAGAATGACATTTACGCTCGAACACCTGGAGTTTTATCTCTTGATTTTGATGAGAGTATCCGGGTTTATTATGACAGCACCATTTTTTAGTTATTCGTCTGTGCCGATGCGGATTCGTGCGGCAATGAGCGTTTTTATGTCCTTAGTGGTGATTCAGGTCACTCCGGTTGTCGATTTGACGTATTCCGGGGTGTTTGGATATTCAGCACTCGTTTTGAAAGAATCTATGATTGGTGTGGTTCTTGGATTGATGTGCAGTATGTGTTTTTACATTATTAACCTGGCGGGACAGTTGATGGATATGGAAATGGGATTATCCATGGCAAATATGTTTGACCCGATGGTGAATATGCAGTTTTCCGTAACCGGAAGTTTGTACAATTATCTGCTTATGCTCATGTTAGTTGTTACCAATATGCATTATTACATCATTCGAGCAATTGTGGATTCTTTTTCCTATTTCAATGTTGGGAAAGCGGTGTTTGATACCGTTTCACTGAAAAACATCGTGGTTGATTTTATTGCGAATTATTTCATCATTGCGGTGCGTATTGTTCTGCCGGTTTTCTGTTGTATGCTGCTGATTAATGTTGTGCTTGGTGTACTTGCTAAGGCAGCACCACAGATGAACATGTTTGTGGTTGGTATGCAGATTAAGGTGCTGGCAGGACTGGCTGTTTTGGTAATTGTGATACAGAGTTTTCCGATGGTTTCAGATTACATTTTTGGTGAAATGAAGGACGTAATCACACAGGTGATTCATTTGTTTACACCGAAGTGAAAAGTCGGATGAGTTGGCAGGTGATTATTTGGTATATTCCTATAACCTTCAGCTTTTTGCCAAAGACGGTGAGGGCGGTGAAAAAACAGAACCCGCGACACCCAAAAAGCTGGATAAGGCACGAGAAGAAGGACAGGCTCCAAAGAGCCAGGATTTGAACACGGCAGTTTTATTGCTTGTATTATTTGGATGCTTAAAAGTGTTCGGCAGTTTTATGATGAAACGGTTGTATGACATGTTTCAGTTTTATTATGGAAATATCAACGACTATGCAACGGATGTATTTATCGTTAAGCGTGCTGATGGTTTGCTTCAGTTTGGCCTCAAGGAGATTACCATTACGTTACTGCCGATGTTAGCACTTGCGATGATTGGCGCATTTGTTGTAAATGTTGTTCAGGTTAAATGGAAAGTTACATTAAAGCCGTTACAGCCAAAACCGAATAAAATTAATCCAATTAGCGGTTTTAAGCGGATGTTTTCAAAAGATAAAATATTTGAATTGATTAAGGCGGTTGTTAAAGTAGGAATTTTGTTCTACGTGGTATATCAGGCGCTAAAAGATGAATGGGGCATGATTGTCAACATTTATCAGCTTGATATCTGGTCAGCGGTTAGCCTGATTGTTAGTACCGTGTTAAATATTGCCTTTCAGATTACGGCTGTTTTCTTTGTCATTGCTTTTGCGGACTGGATGTACCAGAAACGCAAGTTTAACAATGACATGAAAATGACGAAACAGGAAGTTAAAGACGAATATAAAAATACGGAAGGAAATCCACAGATTAAAGGCCAGATTCGAAGAAAGATGCAAGAGGCGTCAAGACGACGTATGATGCAGGAACTGCCGGAGGCGGATGTAGTTATCACAAACCCGACTCACTTAGCGGTTGCACTGAAATACGATAAGGAAGTAGCTGAGGCACCAATTGTTGTGGCAAAGGGTGCGGATTATCTGGCTGGTCGTATTCGTGAAGTAGCAAAGGAAAATAAGATTGAAATTGTAGAAAATAAGCCTCTGGCGAGAATGTTGTATCACAATGTAGAATTGGGAGAGCAGATTCCGCCGGAATTGTACCAGATGGTTGCAGAGATTTTAGCTTATGTATATGGATTACAAGGAAAAGTAAGTTGATTTTGATAGAAAAAACGTAAAGGAGGAAAAGCAATGCGTCGCGAAGATATGGTGTTAGGTGCATTTATCTTAGTACCTATTTTATGCTTAATTATTCCGGTTCCGCTCTTTTTGCTGGACTTGTTATTTGCATTAAATATTGCACTTTCGATGATTATTTTGTTTAATGCATTGTTTTCTAAAGAGCCTCTTGATATGTCGGCATTTCCGACGTTACTGCTTTTGACGACGTTGTTTCGATTGTCGTTGAATGTCAGTTCTACAAGAAATATTTTGCTGAAGGCAGATGCCGGTAATGTAGTTGATACATTTGGTAACTTTGTCGGTGGTGGTAACTTAGTTGTTGGTGCTATTGTGTTCTTTGTATTGGTTATCATGCAGTTACTCGTTATCAACAAAGGTTCCGAGCGTGTGTCAGAAGTAACAGCGCGTTTTACACTGGATGCGATGCCCGGTAAACAGATGGCAATTGATGCTGATTTGAATACAGGTGCCATAACGGATGAGGAGGCAAAAGAACGCCGCGAAAAGATTCAACAGGAATCAGCTTTCTTTGGTTCCATGGATGGTGCTACAAAGTACGTCAAGGGAGATGCGACGGCGGGCTTAGTAATTACGGTTTTGAACTTCGTTGGTGGTATTGCGATTGGTGTTCTGATGAATGGCATGGACATTAATGCAGCGGTTCAGAGATATTCGATTTTGACAATTGGTGATGGTCTGGTGAGCCAGATTCCATCCCTTATGATTTCATTATCCACCGGTATTTTGGTAACGAAAGGTTCCAAAGAAGCGGATGTTGGCAATATTTTGAGAAGGCAGCTTTTTTCTACGCCGAAAGTACTTAATATTGTTGGTATTGCCTTGATTGGCTTAGGTTTGTTTACGCCACTGAACATGTTGGTATTTTGTGCCTATGGAATTATGTTTTTACTGACGGCAAGAATGATAGCAAATCAATTGGAGATGACAGAGACAGACGAGGCAGTTTCGGAAGAAGAGGAATCCGCAGAGGAAATCAGGAGACCGGAAAATGTCAGTTCACTGTTGCAGGTGGATGCCATTGAATTGGAATTTGGTTATGGAATTATTCCTCTTGCCGATGTCAACCAGGGCGGTGACTTGCTAGACCGTGTGGTTATGATACGAAGACAGATTGCATTAGAGCTTGGCTGTGTTGTTCCGATGATTCGACTACGTGATAACATTCAGCTCAATCCAAATCAGTATCTGATTAAGATAAAAGGCGTGCCGGTCAGTGAGGGAGAAATTTTGTTTGACCACTACATGGCGATGAATCCTGGTTATGTAGAAGAAGAAATTTCCGGTATTCCGACGTTTGAACCGTCGTACCATCTACCGGCAATTTGGATTACGGAAAGTCAGCGTGAGCGGGCAGAATCCCTTGGTTATACCGTAGTTGATCCGCCATCAATTATTGCGACACATTTGATGGAAATTATCCGATCACATCTGGATGAACTTCTCACCAGACAGGATGTACACAACTTGATTGAGAATGTGAAGGAGGCAAACGAGACGCTGGTATCAGAACTGGTTCCAAAATTGTTAAATGTTGGAGAAATCCAAAAGGTGTTACAGAATCTTTTGGCGGAAGGCATTTCCATAAGAGATTTGGTTACAATTTTTGAAACGTTAGCCGATTATGCGCCGACAACGCATGATACGGATGTATTGACGGAGTATGTCAGACAGAGTTTGAAACGTGCAATTTCAAATCAGTATTTTAATAACAATGAAACAACCAGCGTTGTGACATTGGATCCGAACGTAGAGCAGGTTATTATGGATTCGGTGAAACAGACCGAACAGGGTGCTTATCTGGCACTTGATCCGGATTATACAAACCGGCTGATGACTTCTTTACGGGAAGAGACAGACAAATTAGAGGAACTGGGACGAACGCCGATTATTATTACTTCGCCGATTGTTCGTATGTACCTGAAAAAATTAACGCAAGAACAATTTAGGAATCTGCATGTATTGTCATATAATGAAATTGATTCCGATGTTGAATTACAATCAGTTGGGATGGTGACGGTAGAGTGATTATCAAAAAGTTTTTAGCAAAATCAGAAAAAGCTGCAATTGAAATGGCAAAAAACGAATTAGGGAATAATGCCATTGTCATGAATATTAAGAAGGTAAAACCAAAAGGTCTTGCGAAGTTATTTGTCCGTGGAAAGGTTGAGGTGACAGCAGCATTGGATGAGACACCACTGTACGCACAAGAGGGAGCGGCAAAAGAGAAGCGGCCGGTTGAAGCGGGCAAATTTTCGGAAACAGAGAAAAAAGCAGATGCACCGGATAACAGCAGTTTAGAAGAACGCATTAGTATGCTGCAAGCTCTTTTGGAGAAACAGATGGCGCAGAAAGAAGGTATGACCGAGAAAGTTGAGAAAACACTCGAAATACCGGTTTCGGAGCCAAAAGAGAACGTAGAGCCAAAAGAGGTTTCTGAATCCAAAGAAGAGGATGAGGAGGATGAAAAAACAAAGGCCTATAAAGAGTTGATATATCAGCAGTTAGTTCAGAATGAAGTGGATGAAGAAATTGCAAAATCCATTATGGATGAGGTGAATCGTTCGCTTGCTAAAAATGCACCGTTAGACCAGATTCTGGCAAATATTTACCAGAAGATCATCTTGATGTTAGGGCAGCCTTACAGCATTAAGTCAGAGGAAAATGAAAAGACGAAATTTATCTTTTTCCTTGGTTCAACCGGAGTAGGAAAAACAACAACCATTGCTAAAATTGCTTCGAAATTAAAATTAGAGAAGCATGCAAAAATTGCACTCATAACAGCAGATACTTACCGCATTGCAGCGGTGGAACAGTTAAAGACTTATGCAAATATTTTATCCGTCCCGCTTGAGGTGATTTACAGTCCTCAAGAATTGGGGGATAATCTTGAAAAACTTAAGCAGTATGATGTCTGCTTGATTGATACTGCCGGACGTTCTCATAAAAGCAAAGAGCAGATGGAAGACATCCGGGCACTGCTTGAGCAGATTCCGGTGAATGAAAGACAGGTTTATCTGGTACTAAATGCAGGTACAAAATACAGTGACTTACAAAAGATTGCGTCAGTCTACTCGGTGCTTACGGATTTTAGTCTTATTTTTACAAAACTTGACGAAACGTCTTCGGCGGGAATTATGTTGAATATGAGAGTGAAAACAAATTGTCCATTGTCTTATGTAACGTGGGGACAAAATGTTCCGGAAGACATTGGCGAGATGGATCCGCAGAGAGTGGCAAAAAAATTACTAAGTGATAATCATACGAACTAATTCTATGGCGGGAAAGGAAGGTGTGGAATGGATCAGGCAGAAAGCTTACGAAATATAATTAAAAAGCAGGAAATTGATGAAAAAAAACGAACAGCAAGAGTTATTACGGTTACATCCGGCAAAGGTGGCGTCGGGAAAACAAGTTTTTCTGTAAATCTGGCAATTCAGCTTCACAGACTCGGCAAGAGAGTGGTTGTACTGGATGCTGACTTTGGTTTGGCAAACATTGAGATTATGCTTGGTATTCGCCCAAAGTATAATTTGGCAGATTTGATGTTTCGAGGAAAAAGCATACAAGATGTAATAACTTATGGACCGGAAGGTATCGGTTTTCTTTCCGGCGGTTCCGGCATCAATGAGATGGCAAATCTGAATCGGGAACAGGTTTTCTGGCTGATTCAGAAAATGGAAGAGTTAGACAAACAGGCAGATGTAATTATTGTAGATACCGGTGCCGGAATCGGAGATTCGGTGCTTGAGTTTGTGGCAGCCAGCGAAGAAGTGCTTTTGGTGGCTACGCCGGAGCCGACGTCCATTACGGATGCCTATGCGTTATTAAAAGCGTTGAACCGCAATTCTTCGTATATGCCGGAAAAAACGGTTGTTAAGATGATTGCCAATCAGGTACGTGGGAAAAAAGAAGCGGATGAATTGTTCCAGAAATTAGGTGTTGTTGTTAATAAGTTTTTAGACATAGATATTGATTATCTGGGGGCAATTCCCTATGATGTAAATATGCAGAGAGCAGTCATGCATCAGAAACCACTGAGCGTGGCAGACCCGGATGCACTGGCTTCGCAGTCTGTGGAAAAGATTGCACTTTCTTTACTTGATATGGAGAAAGAAAAATCACGCGCTGTTGGTATTAAGCAGCTGTTTTCAAATGTAATTCGTATGAAATTTAATCGGCGATAGAAAGGAGGAACCCCGTGAAAGTTGCATTTGCGATTGGAGACCGGATTGAACTGATACATATAAAAAGTGCAATCGGGCGAAAGGTGTCAGATAAAAAATATGGCAGTCAGGTATTGGATTTTGACGGGGACAGAACCGCCAAAATTGCGATGCCCATTAGTGAAGGAAAAGTAATTCCATTGGAAATTGATGATGATTATAATCTGTGCTTTTTTACAAAATCCGGTTTGTATCAGTGTACGGCACAGATTAAGAAGCGTTACACAGAAAACCGTATGTATGTGATGGATGTTATCTTTTTGACACCATTGAAAAAGTTTCAGAGGAGAAAATTTTATCGCTTGGATTGTTTGTTTCCAATTCGTTACCGGATAGTTCCAAAAGAGCAGTTTGAAAAGAAAAATGAAGCGGAGCAGGACAATGAGAACGAAGAAATTTTGTGGGAAGAAGGTACCATTTCGGACTTAAGTGGAGGCGGAATTCGTTTTCATGGTAATGTAGAATGTAAAAAAGAGGATTTGGTGGAAATTGTCCTTCCACTTTCGCTGCAAAGTGGAATTGTTCCACTTTCTTTGTATATGAAGGTAGTATCCTGCGTTCATTTTGAGGGAAGTCGTGTCGCCTATGAGACAAGGGGCGAATTTTTGAATATTAATGAGAAAGAACGTGAAACGGTAATTAAGTACGTTTTTGAAGAGCAGCGAAGAAGGATGAGAAAGGAGTAGATGTCACAGATGAAAAAAGTATTGATTGTTGATGACTCTGCACTTATGAGAAGGGTTCTTTCTGATATAATAAATGATGATGAACAACTGATTGTCGAAAAGACAGCGAATAACGGGCTTGAAGCGCTTAATGTTTTGCAGGGAGGATGTCGTCCGGACATTCTTTTGGTTGATATTAATATGCCGAAGATGGATGGCGTACAGCTCCTTAAGGAACTAAACAAATATCGGATTCAGATTCCGGTATTGATTGTAAGTTCAATTGCCAGCCAAAGCGCTGATGAAACCATTGAAGCATTGGCACTTGGTGCGTTTGATTTTGTTAAAAAACCAAATGGCTCCATTGGCGGGGGGTATCAGGAATTCCGAAAAAAGGTATTGCTGAGAACCTATATGGCGTGTAAACTGCCTCTTCCGAAAAAGGTTGAGCAGTCAATTTTAGAACAGCAGTCACAGGTTCAGAGCCAATTAAAAAATGTGGAAAGTCAGACCGAGAAGAAGGTGAAGAAAACCGCAAAAAAGAAGGTGCCAAAAAGTGGCAGGGGAAGTGGCGGTTTGGCAGTGATTGCTTCTTCAACCGGAGGACCGAGGGCATTACAGTCGGTAATTCCGTATTTTCCAAAGGATTTTCCATTACCGTTAGTTGTTGTCCAGCATATGCCGGCAGGATTTACGAAGTCATTAGCAGCTCGATTGAATGAGATTAGTAATCTCAATGTTAAGGAGGCTGAGGATGGTGACTGCCTGGAAAAAGGCACGGTTTATATTGCGCAGGGCGGCAAGCAGTGTGAAGTCATAGAAGATGCACAGGGAAATCTGATTTTGTCGGAAAATGATAAGCCGGCAAGAGGGGGATTAAAGCCGTGTGCGGATCTCTTTTTTGAATCACTGGTTTCTTGTTCGGTGGAACACATTGTCTGTGGTGTTTTGACCGGGATGGGAAGCGATGGCTGCAAAGGAATCCGTGCATTGAAAAAAAGCAAGGACATTCAGGTTGTAGCGCAAAATGAAGACACTTGCGTGGTATATGGTATGCCACGCGCAGTAGTACAGGCGGGAATTGTAAATGAAGTCGTGCCACTCGAAGATGTGGCAGACACCATGATAAAACATATAGGAGTGTGAAAAGATGGATACGAGTCAATATTTAGATTTGTTTATCGATGAGACAAAAGAGCATTTGCAGAGTTTGAATGAGCATGTGTTGGTCTTGGAGAAGGAGCCGGAGAATGAGGATACCATCAACGAGATTTTCCGTGCGGCACATACGCTGAAAGGAATGTCCGGCACAATGGGCTTTGTCCGTATGCAGCGTTTGACCCATGATTTGGAAAATGTATTCTCCGAAATCCGCAACGGAAACATGAAAGTGAATGAAAAACTGATTGATGTATTATTCCGCGGACTGGATGCGTTGGAGTCTTATCTGGCTGTTATTTCCTCTGAGGGAAATGAAGGAACTGAAGACAACGAAGATATTATTAATGATTTGAATGCTCTGTTAGAGGAACAGAGTGGCGGCAGTGCAGCTGCTCCGGCGCAAAAAGAGGCAAAAAAAGAAGAAACGCCCGCAAAGGAAGAGAAAGCAGAACAAAAACAGGAAAGTGCATCGGATGAAAAATGCAAATTTAAGCAGATTCCGATTTCCGAATATGAAGCGACAGCAATCAATTCGGCAAGAGCAGAAGGAAAGAACGTGTATGGAATTACCGTATATCTGCAAAAAACTTGTATTTTGAAATCTGCCAGAGCTTTCCTTGTATTCAAATCTGTTGAAAATAAAGGTGAGTTGATTAAATCCGTACCTTCGACAGAGCAGATTGAGGATGAAGAATTTGATTTTGATTTCAGCTGGATTTTTGCATCAAGTGATACGAAAGAAAATATCAAAAAACTTGTTATGAATGTATCGGAAATCGCAGAGGTTTACATCGATGATATTGAGATTCCGGATGCGCCTGCCACAGGTCCATCAAATGATGTAAAACCGGCACAGGAAAAGAAAGAAACAGTAAAACCGGATGCCAAAGAAAAGCCAAAGAAAGCATCGGCTTCCAAAGGGAAAGTGGGCAGTCGTTCCGTTCGTGTCGATATTGATAAACTGGATGTTCTGATGAATCTTGTCAGCGAGCTGATTATTGCAAAGAATGGACTTGTGTCGGCAGGTGCTGCCTCTCCGTCAGGACAGATGGCAAATGCACAGGCATTCCATGAACAGATTGAGTACTTGGAGCGAGTGACAACAAACCTGCATGAATCCGTTATGAAGGTCCGCATGGTGCCAATTGAGAGTGTTGTTAATCGATTCCCACGTATGATTCGTGATTTGAATCGTAAGTTAAATAAGAAAATGGAATTGTACATGACTGGTGAAGAGACTGAACTTGACCGTACCGTAATTGATGAAATCGGGGATCCGCTTATGCATTTGCTTCGCAACTCGGCTGACCATGGTTTGGAGAGCAATGAAGAGCGTGTACGTCTTGGTAAACCGGAGGTTGGTTCCATCTTTTTGGATGCTTACCAGGATGGTAACAATGTTGTTATTGAAGTACGCGATGATGGTGCCGGAATTAACATTGACCGTGTACGTCAGAAAGCAATTGAAAAAGGTTCTATTACAGAAAAACAGGCAGAAACGATGACAGACAAAGACTTTATTGATTTGTTGTTCCAACCAAGTTTTTCGACAGCAGAAAAGATTACCGATGTTTCCGGACGAGGCGTTGGTCTTGACGTTGTAAAAACTAAAATTGAGGCACTCGGTGGTAATATTACAGCAAAGACCGTTGCCGGTGAGGGAAGTACCTTTACGATTTCTCTTCCTTTGACATTGGCAATTATTCAGGCTTTGATGGTGAAAGTCGGAGAAGAAAAATATGCGATTCCGCTTGGCAGCATCAATGGAATTGAGGATATTGCAAAAGAAGATATCAGTTTAGTACAATCCAAAGAAGTTATTAATCTTCGTGGACGTGTCATTCCGATTCTTCGTCTGCATGATATTTTGGATATGGAGCCGGTTGAAAATGATCCGGAATCTCTGATTGTTGTCATTATGCAGAAGGCAGAACAGCAGGTTGGTCTTGTGATTGACGAATTGATTGGACAACAGGAAACCGTTATTAAGTCGCTTGGACATCACATCACCTGTGATAAACTCTTTAGTGGAGCAACGATTCTTGGTGATGGTGAAGTAGCGTTAATCTTAGATACAAACACATTAATGTAGGGGGTGTCGACATGGAAGATTTGATGAATGGAATGGAAACAACAATGGATGAAATTCAGTATATTGTTGTCAAATTAGGAAATGAAAAATATGGAATTGATATTTCCTGTGTGGATAATATCGTAAGAATGCAGCATATGACAAGAGTTCCAAAGTCACAGTCATATTATATTGGTGTGATTAATCTGCGTGGTGAAGTGGTTCCGATTATGAGTCTGCGCAGACGTTTCGGATTAGAGGATGATGTCTGTCAGTCCGCAACGAGAATCATTATTATCCGTATGCAGGATCAGTCATTGATTGGTGTAATTGTCGATGAAGTGCAGGAAGTGGTAAATATCAATCCGGCTTCTATCGAGAAACCAGCATTTAAGCTGGAAGAGGAAAAAGCATCTTTCCTTGCCGGGATTGGCAAAAAAGGAGAGGAACTCATTTCTTTATTGGATATGAATGCGGTAATTGAGGAAAAGAAAGAAGTATGAGTGAGATGATTCGTGTTGGAATGGCTGACTATAAGTTATGTGCACCGCCGGATAAAATTTCGACGTTAGGACTTGGTTCGTGTATGGGGGTCGTAATCTATGACACGAAAACAAAGTTGTGTGGAATGGCACATATTATGCTTCCGGACAGCACAAAGATTACTCATAATCAAAACCGAATGAAGTTTGCAGACACATGTCTTTTAGATATGTATCATGAACTTTTAGCACGCGGAGGATTGAAAGAAAATCTGCGTGCTAAAATTGCAGGCGGTGCTAAAATGTTTGCGCATCATTCGGATAATGAACTGCTGAATGTTGGACATCACAACAATCAGGCAGTCAGGAAATTTTTACAGGAAAAGAATATTCCAATTGTGGCGGATGATTCCGGAAAAGATTTCAGCCGCACGATTGTATTTGACCCGGAATGTGAGTTGCTGCATATTTCGGTGGCTGGTGTAAATGAATATGTGATTTGACGAGGTGTAGGATATGAAAAATCGTTATATACCTGCTTTTATTATGTTGGCTGCCGGCCTTGTGTGTTGTGTTTTATGTGTGGTACAAAGGTGGCCTGTTTTAAATAGTTTAATTACGTTAGTTATTGTTTTACTTCTTTTTTATATCATTGGGCAGATTGCGGCGCAGATTGTTGGAAAAGTGCAGGCAGAGCATCTGGCTATGATTGAGGCAGAGAAAAAACGTCAGGAAGCTGAAGAGCAGGCTCGTCTTTTGAAGGAGCAGCAGGAGGCGGAAGAAAGAGAAAAGGAAGAAGCAGAAAAACAGGTGGATCAGACAGAACAAACGGAGCAGGCATGACCTAGGAAAGGACATAGTGGATGAGGGAAACAGAACGAAACCGCTTGTGGGAACAGTATCATAAGAAAAAGACCCCACAATTACGCGAGCAGCTTATTCTTGAATATGCCGGTGTTGTAAATTTAGTGGCAGGCAGGCTGAGTATGTACTTGGGGTATACGGTAGAGTATGATGACTTGGTAGGATATGGAATTTTTGGTTTAATTGATGCCATTGATAAGTATGACATGGCAAAAAATGTAAAATTTGAAACATATGCCAGTTTGAGAATTCGAGGTGCAATTTTGGATGAAATCCGAAAGATGGACTGGATTCCAAGGACACTTAGACAGAAGCAGAAAAAAATGGATGCGGCTGCGGCGAAAATTGAAGCAGAACGTGGAAGAACGGCGAAAGGCGATGAGATTGCAAATGAATTGGGAATCTCCGTGGAAGAATATGAGAACTGGAAGGCAGAGGCGGAATTTACCAATTTGATTTCCTTAGATGATTATCTGGAACAGGGAAACGAAGGGCGTCTGGAGACGATGGGAGCAAAATTTCAGCAGCCCGATCATGCGATCCAAAAGCAGGAATTGAAGGAAATGCTAGTGGAAGCCCTCAAAAAACTGACAGAAAAAGAGCAGAATGTCATCACATTATATTACTACGAAGAATTGACATTAAAAGAGATTAGTCAGATATTGAGTGTTTCGGAGTCGAGAGTTTCCCAGCTTCATACAAAAGCATTGAAAAAAATTAAGGAGCAGTTAGGGGACTCCGTTGATTTACTTAGTTTGTTCTAATTAGAAATAGGAGGATACTTATGGCGGCAAATGGTTATTTTCAGGTAGTAGCAGAAGATGGAAGAATGTGGCTGAAAATTTTTGCACCGGAAGAAGGTGAAGTGGATATTTCGCCGGAGATGGTAATGAAATATTTAGATGCCATTTCGTTTCCGGATTATGACCAGGTGGCACTTGACCAGTATTTAAAGCGTAAAGAATTCGATTCGATGTTTATGCTGTATGAAGGAGAAATTATACCGGAAAGCGAAAAATGTATTGTTACCATCACGCCAAATGGAGAGCGTGCTTTTGCGCGATTTTATCCGCCGACTACAGGGGGCGCAAGCCTGACAGAAGATGATATTGTCTCGGATTTGCAGATGGCAGGTGTCCGTCATGGAATCCGCAAAAAAGCGATTGAACATTTTTTACAGAATCATGCCTATGAAAAGGACTATCTGATTGCTGAGGCAACGATGCCGGTTCAGGGATACAGTGCAAAAATCAAGTATTATTTTGATATAAATACGACTGCCCGTCCGAAATTAAATGAAGATGGCAGCGTTGATTTTCATCAATTGGGAAATATTAAGTCGGTCAAAGAAGGAGATAAACTTGCGACACTTACGCCGGCGTATCGTGGAAAAGCGGGTGTATCCGTGTTAGGTAAACCAATGATGCCGAAAAAAGTGCGAAACCGTGCGCTTCGTTTTGGACGGAATATACGGATTTCAGAGGATAAGTGTACAATATATTCGAAGGTTTCCGGGCATGTAACCTTAGTTGATGATATGGTTATGGTTTCTGATGTTTACCGGGTTCCCGCAAATGTTGATTCATCAACCGGAGATATTGATTATAAGGGAACGGTAGAAGTGACAGGAAATGTCACAACCGGATTTGCTGTTAAAGCCGAGGGCGATATTATTGTGAATGGTGTTGTGGAAGGCGCAACGCTTGTTTCCGGTGGTAATATTGTTCTCAAACGAGGCATGCAGGGGATGGACCGTGGTATGCTTCAGGCAGAAGGTAATATTACTGCAAAATTTTTGGAAAACTGTAAGGTTCGATGTAAAGGCATGCTCAAAGCCGATGCCATTTTGCACAGTGATGTGGAATGTCAGGAAAATGTTGATATATTAGGAAAAAAAGGCTTGATTAACGGCGGAAGTTTATCAACTTATGCTGATGTTCATGCGACAACACTTGGCTCGACAATGGGTGCTTCAACGAAAATCAAGATTATTTCAGATAAAGAACTGATTATTCGTGCGAATGAAATCAAGGAAGAAGTGGAAAATAAGGAAGAGACGCTTCGGAAAATTGATGAAGTTGTAAATCGGGTCAAGGGGCAGTTAGCGTCTAATCAGGAGGTGCTGCCGGAACAGATGAATTATTTGAAACAGGCAACGGTAAATAAGCCGCTTCTTGTGAAACAGATTCGAGAATTGCGCGAAGAAAGAGAAAAACTTTTAGTAAGGATTGAAAAAAATAAACATTCCTGTATCCGGGTGGAAGGAGCCGTGTATTCAGGGATTGATATTACCGTAAAGGATGTCAGTAAAATTCAGCACGAGCAGGTTTCCCACTGCCGCTTTGTAAGAGACGGTGCAGATGTACGGATTGTTGGATTGTAAGAAAAAAGGAGGCGTTTTCTATGTCGATGGGTTCAATTGATGCAGTTACTATGGCGCCAAGAACGCTGAATGCGGCAGATGCACAGGGCCGTGAACTGAATCAGAATCAGCATATTTATGACCAGAATGGTATTCAGTTTCAGCAGGAAGTAAGGCGTGAAAGAAGACAAACAGTAGAAACGCAGGAAAGCGAAACAAAGGATTACGATAAGAAAGGAAACGGAAAAGGGACAGGTGCGAAAAATTCCTCAAAAAAGAAACAAAAACAGGAAAAAAAGGAACGATTAGCACCTCGTTCAACCGGAAGTTTTGATATTACGATTTAAGAAGAAGGATGGATTATGACAGCGATAGAAATCATATTGATTATTATTGGCTTTATCTGCCTGTGTGTAAGCTGCTTTGTGGCAAAAAAGAATAGCAGTTATGCAGAGGGGGAAAAGGAAAGCTTAAGTTCCGAACTTTGGACAGAGAGAGAAGAAGAAAAAATCAAAGAACGTGTCGGAGAAATTTTATCCGAGAGACAGGATGAATTAGTGGATACGACTGAGGAACGGATGAATCGTTTGTGCAATGATAAAATCATGGCGGTGGATGAGTTTTCACAGCAGATTTTGGAAAAAATTGATGCCAACCATCAGGAAGTTGTCTTTATGTACAACATGTTGAGTGAAAAAGAAAAAGAATTGAAAGAATTTATGTCGAAACCGGTGAAGAAAGAATCCATGGCTGAAACACGTATGGCATCGGAACCGGCGGTTTCAAATCGGATGGATTTAAATCCGGTCACGGCTTCCCAGACAGCGATTTCACGTCTGACTGCAAATGCACAAGAAGCAGAAAAGAAAAAAACGGTAAAAAAAGCAGAGCCAAAAAAGGCAGTAAAAAATGAAACATCCAAACCTGAAATGTCAGTGGCAGGGCAGGGGAATGTAAATGAAAAGATTAAGGAATTACACAAACAGGGAAAATCTGTTTTAGAAATATCAAAACAACTAAATATCGGACAGGGTGAAGTAAAACTTGTTCTTGCACTTTATGGGGGGGATAACAAATGAAGATGAGGTATTTCCTCCGTGGACTTGGCGTGGGTGTTTTACTTGCAACACTGTTATTGTGTATTAGTTACCGCGGACAAAACAGCGAAAATTCAATTATTAAACAGGCTAAAGAACTTGGTATGCAGTTTCCGGAAAAAACACCGGATACGCTGATACAGCCGTCAGCTGCGCCTTCACAGGCAGCGACGGGACAAGCAGTGGCAGTACAGTCTAAAAAACCAGTTCGTACGAAAACGCCGGATTCTACGGCTGCACAGAAAGCAACAAAAGAGCCAAAAGAAACACAGAAACCAAGTGGGAAAACACGTTCCTTTACAGTGCGGAGCGGTCTTTTGTCAAGTTCTGTTTCCCGTGAATTAAAAGAGGCTGGTTTTATTAAGGATGCCGATAAATTTGACCATTATTTAGAAAAAAGCGGTTTGGCAAAAAAATTAATTGCCGGCGATTATAAAATACCGGTTGGCGCCTCGCAGGAAGAAGTTGCGCGGATTATTACCGGTGGAAAATAATACTTGCAATTTTGTTCGGTTTATGATATTATAAATCGGATTGAAAAAATCACATTCGCCGATTTTTGCTATGGTGCTGTCTTTTTTTGCGAAGACAGTGTAACAAAAAGAAGAAGCGGATGGAAGAAAAAACCAAATGGAGGTACGAAATAATGAGTGTTATTTCAATGAAACAGTTACTGGAAGCAGGTGTTCATTTTGGACATCAGACAAGAAGATGGAACCCTAAAATGGCTGAGTACATCTACACAGAGAGAAATGGTATTTATATCATTGATCTTCAGAAATCTGTAGGTAAAGTAGATGAAGCTTACAATGCAGTAAAAGATATTGCAGCAGAAGGTGGCAAAATCCTTTTCGTAGGTACCAAAAAACAGGCTCAGGATTCTATTAAAGCAGAAGCAGAGCGCTGCGGTATGTACTATGTAAACGAGAGATGGCTCGGTGGTATGCTTACAAACTTCGAGACAATCCAGACTCGTATTAAGAGATTAAAAGCAATCGAGAAAATGTCAGAAGATGGAACTTTCGATGTTCTGCCTAAGAAAGAGGTTATTAATCTTAAGAAAGAATGGGCAAAACTTGAGAAGAATCTTGGCGGTATCAAAGACATGAAAGATATCCCGGATGCAATCTTTGTAGTAGATCCGAAAAAAGAGAGAATTTGTATTCAGGAAGCACACATCCTTGGTATTCCTTTGATTGGTATTGTAGATACAAACTGTGATCCGGAAGAACTTGATTATGTAATTCCTGGTAACGATGATGCAATTCGTGCCGTTAAATTGATTGTTTCTAAGATGGCAGACGCTGTTATTGAAGCAAATCAGGGCGAGTCTTTAGCAGAAGAGACAGAAGAAGCATCTGAGGCAGAAGCAGAGTAAGAAAGAGAAAGGTAGGATTTTAAAATGGCTATTTCAGCATCAATGGTAAAAGAGTTAAGAGAAAAAACAGGTGCCGGCATGATGGATTGTAAGAAGGCACTTACAAATACAGATGGTGATATGGACAAGGCTGTTGAATGGCTTCGCGAGAATGGTCTTGCAAAGGCAGAGAAAAAAGCCGGACGTATCGCTGCTGAGGGTATTGTTAAGACAAACATCAGTGAAGATGGCAAGAAAGCTGCTATCGTTGAAGTAAACAGCGAGACTGACTTTGTAGCAAAGAATGAAAAATTCCAGGATTTCGTTGCTGCTGTAGCAGATCAGGTAAATGCTTCCTCTGCTGCTGATATCGATGCCTTTTTGGCTGAGCCATGGGCTGGCGATTCTTCTAAGACAGTAAAAGAAGAGCTTGCTTCTATGGTTGCTACCATCGGTGAGAACATGAATATCCGTCGTTTTGAGAAAGTAACCTGCGACAATGGTATTGTTGTTGATTACATTCATGCGGGCGGTAAAATCGGTGTTTTGATTGCTGCTGAGACAGATAACACCGGAGCAGAAGTAGTTGAGTGCTTGAAAAACGTAGCAATGCAGATTGCTGCTATGAATCCTCAGTATCTTTCATCCGATGATGTATCCGATGAATACAAAGAGAGAGAAAAAGCAGTTCTTCTTGCTCAGGCGAAAAACGACCCTAAGAATGCAAACAAACCGGATAACATCATTGAGAAAATGATTATCGGACGTTTGAACAAAGAGTTGAAAGAAGTATGTCTGACCGAGCAGGTTTATGTAAAAGCTGAGAACAAAGAGACCGTTGCTAAGTATGTAGAATCTGTTGCAAAAGCAGTTGGATGCAACCTGACACTTAAGAGCTTCGTTCGTTTCGAGACCGGTGAAGGCCTTGAGAAGAAAGAAGAAGACTTCGCAGCAGAAGTTGCCGCTCAGATGGGTAACTAAGAAATATTTCTTGGTACAGATAAGGCAAGAGAATATAGCATTTTTTAGTTCAATATTTGATTGAAATAATAAGACATCATTGTTTGCTAAGATGTAGACGATGATGTCTTTTTGCTTCCTGTAATTTAGAAAAGAAAAGTTTGTGATGAGTGGGTACAAACACGTGGGTATCAAGCGTGCGTATTTGGCACGCCGATACCCTTACGCGTTTGTTTAACGGGAGTGCCCACGAATCGCAAACTTTTCTTTCTAAACTACGGAAACAAAAAACATCCACCTATCATTGAACTATTCCGGCAAATATGCTACAATTTATATATATCATACATTATAAATGAGGGGCATGGATAAAAAGCGCATGGATGAGAAGGAACGATACCAAAAAGCTGAGGCTTTTGCAACAGAAAAACATAAGGGGCAGTTCCGCATTGGCGGCGAACCGTATATTATGCATCCTTTAGCGGTGGCGGAAATCGTGAGAAATCAAGGCTATGGGATGGACTACCAGATTACAGCTTTATTTCATGATTTGTTAGAGGACACCGATGCGACCGAAGAGGAGATTTTTGATCTTGGTGGTGCGCGGGTGTTAGAAGCGGTGCGCCTTTTGACAAAACAGGAAGGATATGTCATGGCTGAATATGTGGCAGGAATCCGCACAAACCCAATTGCATTTGTTGTGAAAGCGGCTGACCGGTTACATAATTTGAGAACCGCTTTTTGTACGGATGAGGCGTTTCGGAGAGCGTATGTTTTGGAAACGCGGCAGTGGTATATGGATTTCTCGGATGAAATTAAAGAGGCGGCAGAAAAGCTCGCAAAAACAGTCCCTGATTTCACAAAAACAGACAGCGTAAGTGTAGACAAATGAGAAAAAAACATGTGGAAATATTTTTATAATATGATATAATATGAATAAGTGTGTGCAAAGTACGGAAAGGAGAAGCCATATGTTTGAAAATGGGAGAAAAACGATTGGTGTAATTCTTTGTGATGTGTCATCACATTATCAGGAACAAATCTGCCAGACGTTGTCGATGTATGCAAAAGAGGCAGATTATAATTTGGCGTATTTTACATTTTTTTCGTGCTATGGAACCGAAATAACAAGAAATGGCAGAGGAGAAGCAAATATTGTTCACTTGATTCCGTTTGAGGAATTGGATGCTATTATTTTATGCCACGATACTTTGGTGAATAAACCGGCGCTTGATTATGTAGTTGACAGTATTGAGAAAAAATGTGACTGCCCGGTTGTTACACTGCGTCATGACTTAAAGGATTACCCAGCGGTGCTAGTGAATCAAGAACACCGTATAGAAGATTTGGTGTATCATTTTGTGGATGAACACCATAAAACGAAAATTGCATTTATGTCGGGACCGTTTGACCATCCGGATACGATTACGAGACTGGCTGATTATAAACGGGCTTTGGCAAACCGTGGGATTCCATTTGATGAACGCATGGTATATGAAGGGGATTATTGGACGAAGAAAGCGAAAGAAGCAGCCGATTACTTTACGATGGAACTGGCTGAAAAACCGGAAGTAATTGTGTGTGCAAATGATTATATGGCAAGTTCTTTAATGAATGAACTGATTGCTAAAGGTTTTCTGGTACCGGATGACATTGCCGTTTCCGGCTTTGACAATATATGGGAATCTTCGATTACCCTCCCACCGATTACGACAGTTTCTGTGCCGGTTCATGATATGGTGAAACAGGCGGTTGGGCTTATTGAAGCCATGTGGCGTGGCGAAACAGTACCGCAGAAAAGTTATGTGAATTCCGAAGTTATTTTCCGTAATTCCTGTGGCTGTGAGACATTTAATATGCAGTCGATGTTAGCCAAACGTGTTCGTCAGATGAATGAATACCAGAGTATTATGGAGTCAAATCAGAGTAACACATATATGTTTATTGATTTGTCAGATCTTGATCATGTGGACGGCATTGAAAAGTCACTCCGTATAGGTGCGAATGACCATATTGACAGTTTTTTTATCTGCTTAGGTGAAGGACGCGGTGAGCAGTATCCGAAATACTGTTCTCCGGCAAACGGCTTTGCTAAGAAGAGTAAAGTTGTTGGCGGTTTGTTTCATAAAAGAGCCTGTGTGTTTGATGTATTTGAAACTTCACGTCTTTTGCCAAAAGATGTATCAGAAGATAAACCGATGATTTATTATTTCTTCCCGATTCATAACAACCAGTTTTCTTATGGTTACCTGGCTGTGTCTTATGAGGACAATTACAGCACAAATAAGACATTTAATAACTGGCTTGCAATTCTTGGCAATGCGCTAGAGATGATTCGCATTAAACAGAAAAATCAGGGACTTCTTCAGGAATTGAACAATTTATATGTCCATGATGCACTGACCGGTTTATACAACCGGAGAGGATTTGATTCCGTTTCCCTTGAAAAATATAAAAGGGCGAAAAAGGAGAAGAAGTCATTTGTAATATTTGCTATTGATATGGATAATCTGAAAGTGGTCAATGACCGTTTTGGACATATGAATGGAGATTTGGCACTGCGGACAATTGGTGAGGCGATGCAGGCAGTGGCAGGAAAAGAAGATGCTTGTGCCCGTGTCGGCGGCGATGAATATAATGTCGTTGGAATTGGTTATACAGAAGATATGGCAGAGCAGTTTGTAAAGGATTTTAATGGGTATCTGGCAGACTTTAATGAAGAGAGTGAACTACCGTATCTGGTAAAGGCAAGTGTTGGTTACTGTCTTTTGGAATCCGAAAAGGAGAGAGACTTAGAGGACTGCGTGAATGCGGCAGATGGTAAATTGTATGAGTATAAGCGCGATAAGAAGAAAAAGAAATTAGATAACGTGCTGCGAGAAATGGAAGGATAAGGAGGTCGCTGTTAGGTGACAGGAAATACAGTTCATGCAGCGGAGGCTGCTTATCGGAAGAAAAGGGTAAAGCGAATTAAGAAAATTATTGTAGGGACAGCTATTGTACTTTTGTTACTGCCTACGATAATGTGTTTGTTTTTATTAGTGAAGGTTCATTCACTGGAAAAGCAGATTGAGACGATTACCAAGGTGTCGGATTCGGGTGTTGTTAAAGCACAGGAAAAAGAGGTGAAGACAACGAAAGCGCCAAAAAAAGCGTCGACTGCCGAGCCAACGATAAAACCAACGGATGATACAACTACAAAAAAGGTTTATCTGACTTTTGATGATGGTCCGGGAAGTCAGACGGGGAAAATTTTGGATATACTGAAAAAGAACCATGTGAAAGCAACTTTTTTTGTGACAGGAAAAGAGGACGCTTCGTCGAAGAAAATATATCAGCGGATTGTAAAAGAAGGCCACACGTTAGCAATGCATTCTTATTCACACATTCAGGATGTGATTTATGATTCTAAAGAGGCTTTTGAGAAAGATTTAAAGCAAATCAACCGTTGCTTATATGAAGCAACCGGAGTACACACGAAGTTTTATCGTTTTCCGGGAGGAAGCAGTACGCAGAATACATCACTTTCAATCCAGAATTTTATTGATGTGTTAAAGAAAAACCATTATCTGTATTTAGACTGGAATGTTATCAGTCCTGATATCAATAATGCAAATGCCACAAAAGAACAAGTGGTAACCGGCGTTATGCAGGGCGTTGATGCATATGATACAGCAGTTGTACTTATGTATGATGTGGCAGACAAACCGATGACGGTAAAAGCACTGCCATCTATTATAAAACAAATTAAAGCTAAAAATTATGAATTGTTGCCGGTGGATGAGTCGATGATACTCATTCAGCACAACAATGGAAATCAGGAGGAAGGAAAATGAGTTTTTTTAAGGACTTAAAAGAGGATATTGCTCAGTCCGTGAATGAGTTGACAGAGAGTCTGGATGAAAATCTGACAGTGGATGATGAGAAAACAAAAGAGACAGTTCCGATGAGTGAATTGACAACCGATTTTCCGCCGGAAGAACCGACAGAAGAGGTTCCGGAATTAGTTGTGGAAAATAGTGAGACGGAAGAAAATGAAATTGCGGTGGCTGCAGAGCCGGAAGAAGTAATAGAGGAACCTGTGGAAGCACCGGTGGAAGAAGTAGTAGATGAGCCGGAGGAAATTGAAGAACCGGTTGAAGATTACGAGGAGGAAGACGTCATGAACGAAGAAGTAATGGAAGAAGCAATGGAAGAAGCAAGCATTGATAATACACCGGTGGAAGAGATGGAAGATGATGCACAGGAAGTTACCGTAATTACGAAAGGAACAACCATTAACGGTGGCATCAAATCCGATACATCTCTCGTTGTAAAAGGTACCATTGAAGGTGATGTAGAATGTGAGGGCAAATTAACAATTACCGGTAAAGTAGCAGGTAATACAATTGCTTCCGAAATTTATGTGAATACACCAAGACTGGAAGGTGATATTAACAGCCGTGGTATTGTAAAAATTGACGTAGGAACAGTCGTAATCGGTAGTATTAGCTGCACTTCCGTACTGGTTGCCGGTGCAGTAAAAGGAAACATTGAAGTAAATGGTCCTGTTATCGTGGATTCTACAGCGGTAGTGAAAGGTGATATTAAAGCAAAATCCATTCAGATCAACAGTGGAGCTGTTATTGATGGACATTGCTCTTTGGCATATGCCGATGTGGATTTGGATTCATTCTTTGAATAAGAAATATAACAGGAGGCTATTTCGCAATGAGCAAATATAAAAGAGTATTATTGAAATTAAGCGGTGAGGCTTTGGCAGGAGACAAGGGGACCGGTTTTGACGAGGCAACCTGTGTACCGGTTGCAAAACAGATTAAAGATTTGGTGGATGCCGGAACGGAAGTTGCCATTGTAATCGGTGGCGGAAACTTCTGGCGCGGACGTTCCAGTGAGACGATAGACCGCACCAAAGCAGACCAGATTGGTATGATGGCTACGGTTATGAACTGCATTTATATGTCAGAAATCTGTCGTTCCGTAGGACTTATGACACAAGTATTAACACCATTTTCCTGTGGTTCTTTTACGAAGTTATTTTCCAAAGACCGCGTCAACAAATATCTTGGCAAAGGAATGGTAGTATTCTTTGCCGGTGGAACCGGACATCCGTATTTTTCAACCGATACCGCAACGGCACTTCGTGCGATTGAAATTGATGCCGATATTATTCTCGCAGCGAAATCCATTGATGGTGTATATGATTCCGACCCGGCAGTAAATCCGGATGCGAAAAAGTATGATTCAATGCAGATGGCAGATATTGTTGACAACAAACTCGGTGTTGTAGATTTGGCGGCCGCCGTGCTTTGTCTGGAAAATAAAATGCCAATGCTGATTTTTGGTCTGAATGAAGAAAACAGTATTGCAAACGCCGTAGCAGGAAAGAGCAACGGTACGATTATTACTGTGGATTAATGGAGGTTAAACAGTCATGGAATTAAATCAATATGAAGAGAAGATGAAAAAGTCACTTGCTAATCTGGAAGAAGAATATGGTGCAATTCGTGCCGGACGTGCAAATCCAAGAATTTTGGATCGTATTCAGGTAGATTATTATGGAACACCGACTTCCTTGCAGGGCGTTGCCAATATTTCCGTACCGGAAGCCCGCATGATTCAGATTCAGCCGTGGGATGCCAGTCTTATTAAAGATATCGAGAAAGCAATTTTGGCTTCTGATTTGGGACTTACACCGGCAAACGATGGAAAAGTGATTCGTCTGGTATTTCCGGAACTTACGGAGGAACGTCGTAAAGAACTGGTAAAAGATGTCAAGAAAAAAGGTGAGGAAGCTAAGGTTGCCATCCGAAACATTCGTAGAGATGCCAATGATGCTGTGAAAAAAGAAGCAAAGGCAAACGAGATTTCAGAAGACGACCAGAAGCAGTTAGAAGATAAGATTCAGAAACTTACCGATGAGTATGTAAAGAAAATTGATCAGGCAATTGATGCAAAATCAACAGAAGTAATGACCGTATAGAAGGAGTTTCGGTGCACATGTGCCGGATATTAGGACAGCCTGTTCCTGCTTTGCAGGAGTCTTGTCTGTCCTTCCTTTTTTTAGAAGATGGAGGAATTTTTATGGAACGTTCAGAATTAAATGCGCCAAACCATGTTGCCATTATTTTGGATGGTAACGGAAGATGGGCAAAAAAACGATTGCTCCCACGTAAAGCAGGGCATGTTGCCGGAAGTAAAACCGTGGAGCAGATTTGTGAGGATGCCTATAATCTTGGGATAAATTATCTTACCGTATATGCGTTTTCTACGGAGAATTGGAAACGGCCACAGGATGAGGTTAATGCGCTGATGAAACTTCTCAGACAGTATTTGAAAGACTGCATTAAGAGAAGTAAAAAAAATAATATGTGCGTTCGTGTAATTGGTGATATTACTCCGTTAGAAGAGGACATGAAACAGAGTATCAAAGAACTAGAAGAAGCAACGAAAGATAATACCGGACTTCATTTTCAGGTTGCCTTAAACTATGGGAGCCGGGATGAAATGACACGTGCAATGAGAACGATGACGGCGGATGTTAAAGAGGGTAAAGTAAAGCCTGAGGATATCAGCGAGGAAATGTTTGCCGGATATTTGGACACCAAAGGTCTTCCGGATCCGGATTTGTTGATTCGCACAAGTGGGGAAGAAAGACTTTCTAACTTTATGCTTTGGCAGCTTGCTTATACCGAATTCTATTTTACGGATGTTTTGTGGCCGGATTTTAATAAAAAAGAATTACAAAAAGCGATTGATTATTATAACAAAAGAGACCGTCGCTTTGGAGGAGTTTAGGAGGAGCAAATCATGTTTTTTACTCGTTTAATCAGTGGGATTATCTTAGTGCTTGCTGCAATTTTCTTCTTTGTTCAGGGAGGTTATTTTCTGCTTTTTGCGCTCGCTGTTTTATCGCTTCTTGGTTTATATGAACTGCTGCGTGTACTTCAGATGGAAAAATCTTCTCTGGCAGTGGTGACGTATGTGGCGACTGCGGTATATTATAGCATGCTTTGTATCTATGGAGAAATTGACTGGCTGTTGTTGGGACTGCTCATATTTATGATGCTTGCCCTGTTAGTGATTTATGTATTTTCTTATCCAAAGTTACGAATTGAAGATATTACGAAAGCAGTGTTTGCTTTTTTGTATGTAAGTGTTTTGTTCAGTTATATTGCAAGAACGAGAGATTTAGTTGCCGGAAACTGGTTAGTATGGCTGATTATAATTTCTGCCTGGGGCTCTGACACATTTGCTTATGTGACCGGTGTTCTGATTGGAAAACATCATTTCTCAGAACTGAGTCCGAAAAAGACGGTTGAGGGCTGCATTGGTGGTGTTGTCGGTGCCGGACTGCTTGGTTTTTGCTATGCCTTTTTCTTTCCGGAATATGCCGCTTTTACAGCAAATCCATATATCGTATTTCCGTTGGTTACCGTGATTGGAGCGTTGATTTCGCAGGTTGGTGATTTAACAGCCTCTGCGATTAAAAGAAATTATGAAATCAAGGATTATGGAAAGATAATTCCCGGACATGGCGGCGTATTAGACCGGTTCGACAGTGTAATATTTGTAGCACCTTTTGTTTATTATTTATTAGCCCTTACAATGAATCTTGGCTGATTGGGAGGAATTGAAATTGAAAAGAGTAACGATTCTTGGAGCGACTGGTTCCATTGGAACACAGACGTTGGATGTTATTTCACAGAATTCGGACGATTTTGAAGTGGTTGCTCTGACGGCGAGTGAGAGTGTAGAAAAAATGGCAGAATTGATTCAGCGTTTCTGTCCGTCTTATGCCGTTATGAAAAATGAAGAAAAGGCGGAAGAGTTAAGAAAATTGCTGCCGAATCATTCCTGTGAGATTTTATACGGAATGGATGGCTTTGTTGCGGTTTCTACTCTGCCAAATGTAGATGTGGTAGTTGCTGCGATGGTTGGCATGATTGGACTTCGCCCGGTCATGGAGGCAATCCGTGCGGGAAAGGATATTGCCCTTGCCAATAAAGAAACATTGGTGACGGCAGGACATATCATTATGCCGCTTGCTAAAGAATACGGCGTGTCAATTCTTCCGGTAGACAGTGAACATTCCGCTATTTTCCAGTGTTTAAACGGTGAGAAAAAGTCACAGATTGAAACTCTTTTTCTGACAGCGTCCGGCGGGCCGTTCCGCCACGGTACGAAAGAGGAACTGGAAAAAGTAACGGTAGAACAGGCACTTATGCATCCGAACTGGAGCATGGGGGCAAAAATTACAATTGATTCAGCGACGATGATAAATAAAGGTTTGGAAATGATTGAGGCAAAGTGGCTGTTTGATGTGGATATCGATAAAATTCATGTGTTGGTTCAGCCTAAAAGCGTGATTCATTCCATGGTTGGCTTTGTTGACGGTGCTGTGATGGCGCAGCTTGGAACACCGGACATGAGGCTTCCGATTCAGTATGCCCTATATTATCCGGAGCGTAATTATTTGGGCGGAGAAAGGCTTAATTTTGAGGCATTAGCGGATATTCAATTTGAAAAACCAAATACGGATGTTCTGCGGGGAATCCCAATTGCTGTGGGGGCAAGCCGGATTGGCGGCAGTATGCTGACTGCGATGAATGCGGCGAATGAGTATGCAGTTGCGAGATTTTTAAAGAAAGACATCGCTTTTTTACAAATTTATGATATGATAGAATATGCTATGAGTAAACATCAGGTAATTAAGCATCCTGATTTGTCTCAGATTTTAGAAACCGAAAGGGAAACATATGAACGTTTAAATAAAGATTGGAGGAATGTAAGCAGATGAGTGCATGGACCATTTTTTTGGCAATTTTAGTTTTTAGTGTAATTATTTTATTTCATGAATTTGGACATTTTATCGTGGCAAAATGGAATAAGGTGAAAGTTTTAGAGTTTTCGCTTGGTATGGGGCCGCGTTTGATTTCATGGGTGAAAACAAGTGAGGGAAGAAAAATCATGTTTTTGAAATCCTCCGCGTTTTTAGAAGAACACCCGGAGTATAATGAGCAGACAATTTATTCTTGGAAACTGCTTCCTTTTGGCGGTTCCTGTATGATGTTAGGTGAAGAAGAGGATATCGCAGATGATTCTTCCTTCAGCAGAAAATCCGTTTATGCGCGGATGGCAATTATTTTTGCGGGACCATTTTTTAACTTTATTTTAGCATTTATATTTTCTGTTATACTGACTGCGGTAATGGGATATCAAAGTCCGCAGATTACAGTTGTGGCTGACAACACACCGGCACAAAAGAGTGGTTTGCAGGTTGGCGATGTAGTCAAAGAAATCAATGGGAAAACGATGACAATTGACGGTGATATCAGTTTGTATACCGCTTATTATGGTTTTCCTAAGGGCGAAGATGTGACGATGGTCGTAGAGCGTGACGGTCAGGAAAAAACGATTGTCATGAAACCGGAACTTATGAAAGATGCAAGTGGAAATGAAGATTACCGCATCGGAATTAACCACGGAAAGTGGGAAAAAGTAGGTGTTCTTGGCAATTTGAAGTATTCCACTTATGAAATGAAGTATTGGATTGAAACGGTTGTAAAGAGCCTGCAGGGACTGGTGACAAAACGCTTTAAGGCAAGTGATGTGTCAGGACCGGTCGGCATTGTATCAACGATGGGCAAAAACATCGAAGCCAGTGGTGACAAAGACAATGGTGGCGGACCGGGTATGATGGTTATGAGCATGATTTACTGGTGTATTATGTTATCTGCCAACCTTGGCGTTATGAATTTACTTCCGATTCCGGCATTGGATGGCGGACGGTTACTGTTTTTGATTATTGAGTGGATTCGCAGAAAACCGATGAATCCAAAATATGAGGGCTATGTTAATATGGCAGGTTTTATGCTCTTGATGCTGTTAATGGTGGTCATTCTTGGGCATGATATTATCAATTTGTTCTAGTAAAAGGGGTTGAAAAGAATGCGTCATAAAACAAAGGAAATTCAGATTGGAAAAGTGACAATCGGCGGCACAAATCCGATTGCCATTCAGTCTATGACAAATACGAAAACAGAAGATGTGAAAGCAACGGTATCTCAGATTTTGCAGCTGGAGAAGGCAGGCTGTGAAATTATCCGCTGTGCCATTCCGACCATGGAAGCGGCAAAATCTTTGGAAGAGATAAAAAAACAGATTCACATTCCTTTGGTGGCGGACATTCATTTTGATTACCGTCTTGCCATTGCGGCGGTGGAACACGGTGCAGATAAAATAAGAATTAATCCGGGAAACATTGGCAGCAATGAGAGAATAAAGGCAGTGGTTGACTGCTGTAAAGAGCGTCAGGTGCCAATTCGTGTAGGCGTAAACAGTGGCTCTCTGGAAAAAAATCTGGTTGAGAAATATGGTGGCGTCACGGCACGGGGGCTGGTTGAAAGTGCACTTGACAAGGTGTCCATAATTACGGACATGGGATATGATAATCTTGTAATCAGCATCAAGTCCTCTGATGTTTTAATGTGTATCAGGGCACATGAAGAACTGGCAAAGCAGACGGATTTTCCACTGCATGTAGGAATTACGGAATCGGGAACGGTGTATTCGGGAAGCATTAAATCGGCAGTTGGTCTTGGTACAATTTTGTATCAGGGAATTGGTGATACCGTCCGTGTTTCTCTTACCGGAGACCCTGTGAAAGAGGTGCAGGCAGCTAAACTGATTTTGCAGACATTAGGACTTTATAAAGGTGGTGTACAGGTTGTATCCTGTCCGACCTGCGGACGTACCCAGATTGATTTGATTTCATTGGCCGGTAAAGTAGAAGAAATGGTGAAAGATTTTGATTTGGATATCAAAGTTGCCGTTATGGGCTGCGCAGTAAATGGTCCGGGTGAGGCAAAGGAAGCCGATATCGGGATTGCCGGAGGAATTGGTGAAGGTTTATTAATTAAGAAGGGCGAAATTGTAAAGAAAGTGCCGGAAAGCGAGTTGTTAGAAACTTTGCGGCAGGAACTTTTACACTGGAAAGATTGAGAAAGGGTTGATTTTTGTGGTACATTTTTTTGAAGCATTTCCGGAATTATCAATCGAGGACTCCTTATATAATTATTTTTCAGGAACTATGGTGGAGAAGGTCAGCGCATCGCGTACGAAGATGCTGGCCTTTATTTACTGTCAAAGTGACCAGCTGCTTCACAGACGAACGATACATACGATGGAGCATGCTTTGTATTCGCAGGTGTTCCGTAAAATGGGAGTGCAGCCAAAGTTAGAGATGTATTACCCGTTTGCAGCGTCTTATGAGGTGGATGAACTGGTGGAAAAATGCGAAGAAATTTTAAAAGAAGAGTTAAAAGAACATGACACAATTGAACATATGAAGTTTTGCAGCCATCCATTTGAAGTGGATGGAAACTCGATTGTTTTAACCTGTGACGATGATTTTTTGTGTCATGAAAAAAGTAAGGAAATTAAAGAATTTTTATCCAAACGATTAAAACGCAGTTTCGGTCAGGAAGTGGACATTTCTTTTCGCTATGAGAAGAAGGAGCGAAAGATTAACAAGGAGCCGGAAGTTTATACAGTAGTACGAAAAAAAGAAGAGAAAGAAAATGAAGAAGCGGTGGAAGAGGCGCGCAAGATACAAAAAAAGAAAACATATGTGGCAAAGAAAAAAAAGACAAGAGACCCCAGTGTGTTTTTTGGCTCCAATGTGGAAGGGGCAGTTATGCCAATCAGCGATATTGTGGACGAAATTGGAGAAGTCGTTATCGCCGGTATGATTCGAAGTGTGGAAGAACGAGAATTCAGTAATGGTGAAAAATTGATAATTTCTTTTGCTATTACGGATTTTACCGATACGATTCGCTGTCTTATGTTTGTGAAAAAAACAAAGGCAGAGGAATTGTCTCTTTCTGAGTTTATAAAGGGCGGAAATTATGTAAAAGTAAAAGGGCATGCTTCTTTTGATGATTATTCAAAGGAACTTGTCATTAAAAACATAGATGGTGCCAAAGAAATTGATGATTTCCGCGTTGGCAGAAAAGACGAGGCACCGGTAAAACGTGTGGAACTTCATGCACATACGCAGATGAGTGATATGGATGCGGTGGTAGACTGCCAGAAATTGGTAACAAGAGCACAGGAGTGGGGACACCCTGCCATTGCAATTACTGACCATGGTGTTGTTCAGTCTTTTGCGGATGCCGACCATGCCATTAAAGATGATAATTTTAAGGTGATTTATGGCTGTGAGGCATACTTAGTAGACGATTTGGACGATACCGTTGTCAATGAAGAAGGGCAGACTTTGCAGGATTCGTTTGTTGTCTTTGACTTGGAAACAACCGGTTTTTCGCCAACGAGAAACCGCATTATTGAAATTGGTGCGGTAAAAGTGGAAAAGGGAAAAATCACGGACCGCTTCAGTACATTTGTAAATCCGGAGGTAGCAATTCCACCGAGAATTACTGACGTGACAAGTATTACGGATGACATGGTAAGTGATGCGCCAAAAATCGAGACGATACTTCCGGAATTCCTTGACTTTTGCAAGGGGTGTGTATTAGTTGCCCACAATGCCGGATTTGACTATAGTTTTATCTGCAAAAAAGGAGCCGAGCAGGGCAGAGATATTCATTATACGGTTGTAGATACGGTTGGTGTGGCACGTGTGTTATTTCCACATCTGGCGAAATATACGCTTGATAATGTGGCAAAGACGATGAAGATTTCACTTGTGAATCACCATCGCGCGGTCGAAGATGCTGAGGCAACTGCGGAAATTTTTGAGAAAATGATCCGAATGTTAGAAAAACAGGGCATTACAGATTTGAAGGCGTTATATGAGAGGACGCATTCGGCACCGGAAATCATTAAGAAAAAGCCGAGTTATCATGCGATTATTCTTGCAAAAAATGAAGTTGGACGTGTGAATTTGTATCATCTGGTATCAATGGCACATTTGGATTATTATGCCAGACGTCCACGTATTCCAAAGAGTCAGTTAATGAAATACAGGGAAGGATTGATTCTTGGTTCGGCATGTGAGGCGGGCGAACTGTACCGTGCACTGTTAGATGATGCAGACGAGGAGAGAATTGAAGAATTGGTGGATTTCTATGATTATCTGGAAATTCAGCCGATTGGCAACAATGAATTTATGTTTGACAAGGAAAAAGGTGCCTACGCAAACATCAATACATGGGATGATTTAAAGGAAATGAATCGCCGGATTGTAAGGCTTGGCGAAAAATATAACAAGCCTGTCTGCGCTACCTGTGATGTCCATTTCCTTGACCCGGAGGATGATATTTACCGTACAATTCTGCTTGCCGGTAAAAAGATGGATGATGGTAAACAGCCGCCACTTTATTTTAGAACAACTGAGGAGATGCTCTCGGAATTTTCCTACTTAGGAGAGGAAAAAGCAGAAGAAGTTGTTATAACGAATACGAATTTGATTGCCGATCAGATTGAGAAGATATCGCCGGTATTTCCGGATAAATGTCCGCCGGTTATTGAAAATTCCGATCAGGAGCTTCGTGATATTTGTTACAATAAGGCGCACAGTATGTACGGGGAAAATTTACCGGTGCAGGTTTCGGAGCGGCTGGAGAGGGAGTTAAACTCCATTATTTCCAACGGATTTGCCGTAATGTATATTATTGCACAGAAGCTTGTGTGGAAATCGAATGAGGACGGGTATCTTGTTGGTTCGCGTGGTTCCGTTGGTTCTTCTTTCGTTGCTACAATGTCCGGTATCACAGAGGTAAATCCGCTTCCGGCACATTATTACTGCGAAAAATGCCATTATTCGGATTTTGATTCGGACGAGGTAAAAGCGTTTGCCGGCAGTTCCGGATTTGATATGCCGCCGAAGAAATGTCCGAATTGCGGGGCAGAACTTGTGCGCGATGGACATGACATACCGTTTGAAACATTCCTTGGATTTTATGGGGATAAAGAGCCGGATATTGATTTGAACTTTTCCGGTGAATACCAGAGTAAAGCCCATGCATATACGGAAGTTATTTTTGGTGCCGGACAGACATTCCGTGCCGGTACGGTAGGTACACTTGCGGATAAGACGGCATACGGTTATGTGAAAAATTATTTTGAGGAGAAAGGAATTCCTAAGCGGACGGTGGAAATTGAGCGTCTGTTGGAGGGCTGTGTTGGCGTGCGCCGTACGACCGGACAGCATCCGGGAGGAATTGTTGTACTTCCAATGGGATGGACAATTGACACGTTTACACCGGTGCAGCATCCGGCAAATGACCAGACAACATCCATTATTACAACGCATTTTGATTATCATAAGATTGACCATAACCTGTTAAAACTTGATATACTCGGACACGATGATCCTACCATTATTAAGATGCTTGAGGATTTGACCGGTGTCAGTGCCTTAAATATTCCGCTCGATGATGAGCAGGTGTTGTCGTTGTTTAACAATACATCGGCACTGGGTGTTACGCCGGATGATTTGATGGGACTGGATTTGGGAAGCCTTGGTGTGCCGGAGTTTGGTACGGAATTTGTTATGCAGATGCTTCGTGATACGAAACCGAAAAACTTCTCGGACCTTGTGCGTATTTCCGGTTTGTCACATGGTACGGATGTGTGGCTTAATAATGCGCAGTATTACATTGCAAGAGGTGACTGTACACTGTCTACCGCAATCTGTACGCGTGATGATATTATGACGTATTTAATACACACGGGCGTGGAAGACGGCACGGCATTTAATATCATGGAAAAAGTTCGTAAAGGACTGGTGGCGAAAGGAAAAGTGCCACAGTGGGAAGAATGGAAGGAGACAATGAAACAGGCGGGAGTACCGGATTGGTACATTGAATCCTGTGGAAAGATTAAGTACATGTTCCCGAAAGCTCATGCGGTTGCCTATGTCATGATGGCATTTCGTATCGCATATTTTAAGGTGTATTATCCACTTGCTTATTATGCGGCTTTCTTCAGCATTCGCGCAAAAGCATTTGACTATGAGTTGATGTGTCAGGGAAGAGAGCGGTTAGAGACGACGATGAAAGACTACAAAAAGCGTTTGTCCGCAAAGCAGCTGTCTCCCAAAGAAGAAGCAGCGTATGGCGATATGAAAATTGTTCAGGAAATGTATGCCAGAGGCTATGAATTTATGCCGATTGATATATTTCAGGCAAAGGCGAAACATTTCCAAATTATTGACGGGAAACTTATGCCGGCATTAAATACAATTGATGGTATGGGGGATAAGGCGGCAGAAGGTGTTGTGGAAGCCGCAAAAGATGGCCCGTTTACTTCATGTGAAAACTTTAAAACCCGCAGTAAAGTCAGCGGAACGATTGTGGATAAGATGCGGGAGATGGGAATGCTCGGCGACCTCCCGCTCAGCGACCAGATGTCATTGTTAGATTTTATGTGATAACTATTCGTCCTTTTTCAACTTCCGTCCTTTGAGGATGGAGCGGATACCAAGGACGGTCAGCAAAACATAAAAAACGAGTGATATGAAAAATTCCCGGTCAAAGGTAAAGCCGGTTTTTGTGTATTTCTGTATATCAAAATACAGACAGATGCCCACACAGACAAAGCAGATGAGAGCACTGCGCGTGTAAGTGGCTGATTCGCGGTCGTTGGAAGAACGCATCGTATCCCTTCTTTCTTAAATATAATAAATGTAAGGCGGCTTTTGCCGCCTTTTTAGTATATTGTCAGAGGGGAGAATTGTCAAGATTAGCGAATCTGATTAATCGACTGAAAAAATAGCTTTAATATGTATTTTTTGCTTTTTTTCAAAAAAATAAAAAAAGTACTTGCAATTTGTTTTCGTCTGTAGTATGATATCAATTGTTGATGGTCCGTTGGTCAAGCGGCTAAGACGCTGCCCTCTCACGGCAGAAACAGGGGTTCGATTCCCCTACGGACTACTTTTTGCTTTATTAAACATATTGAATTTTTTTTGGGAGAAAGGTCGAGAGGCCTTTCTTTTTTGTTTTATTCTGATTCTTAAGTTTATCGAGTATAGACACAAATGTAAAATCATGGTAATATTATTTTGTTATTCAAAAAGAGGAGGGATTATTCATGGCTTTGATTAAATGCCCGGAGTGTAAAGGTCAGGTAAGTGATACGGCAGAGAGTTGTCCTCATTGTGGTTATGTTATGAAGTTAAGTGACATGACAGAAGATAAAGTTGAAATTCCAGCCGAAGTAAAAGAAGCAGGCAAAAAGTATGATAGAATCATACTAATCATTAAAAGAATACGCTATATTTCAATTGCTATTTTTATAATTCTTATGTTTGTTTATAGTTATTTGGGCAATGAAGCACAAGATGATTTGATATATAATATATTTTGCATATGTTTGGTATTCGTTATTGCCCTTTGTGTAGGTATTTGGTATATAAATTTAATAAAAGGAAGAGCATTGGGAGAATGGTCGGAACAGTACGAGGTTGAAGAAAACGGTAAGTTAACCGCAAATATTTGTCCGAAGTGTGGTAGTAATAATATTGATATTTCAATCAACACAGTCGGAGAAACTTATAAAGGACGTAACGAAGTAAGGAAAAAAAGTGCAATTACCAGAAGCGCAAACAAAAAAGGAAGAAGAGCCATGAATGTTGCGACAATGGGTTTGTGGTCCTTGACACCTAAAAAATCTGAATATAAGGAAATTCAGAAAGGAACAGTTACATATAATCAAGTAAAGACATGTGTGTGCCAAAAGTGTGGTACAAGTTGGAATATATTATAATAAAAGAAAGCTCCAACGCTTTGTATGGGCTTTCTTATACCTATCTGGTATAGACATAAATGTAAAATCATGGTAATATAATTTCATTATTCAAAAAGAGGAGGGGTTGCTCATGGCTTTGATTAAATGCCCGGAGTGTAAAAGTCAGGTGAGCGATATGGCAGAAAGTTGTCCACATTGTGGTTATATAATCTCTAAACCAAAAGAATTGAAAAACTCGTTTATTGCAAATATGTTAGCGGCAGTAACCAATGTTGTTAGTCTGATTGGAATATTGGTTGAAGAATATTATTTACTGGCACTTGTTCCACTTGCTTGGTCAATTGGTTTCAAATGCTATAGTTCATTTAGGACAAATGAAGGTTATGACGTTCAATATTATAAGAACTTAACGAAAGATAACTTAATTGCTTTTTTGATTATTCTTTGTTTTTCAGTGTTTTGGTATGTGATGAGGAGTGGTATTTTATTTAATTAGTTCATTGAAAAGCTTTTTTAGAAAAGAAAGAAGTATGTTTAGGTGTTACTAAAAATTGTATAATGTAGTGAGAATATATCATAATAAGTAATTTTGAATGGAAGTGATTTATCATATATTTTTTTATAATTATTGTTATTATATGTATTATATTAGGTTTAATGAGAACATATAATAATTCAAATAGAGAAGTGCCCAAAATTGATAATATGACTTGGTTAGATTTTGAAAAGTTTTGTGTAGATATATTGAAAAAAAATAATTTTCAAATTATACACCATTATAAAAAAGAAGAAAAACATGGCGTAGATATATTGTGTGAAAAGAACGGTAAAACTTATGCGATACAATGTAAGAGTTACTCATCAATGGTGAGACAGGATAGTGTTTTTGAAGTGGAACGAGGGAAAAAATATTTCAACGCAGATATTGGTGTATTGATGACAAATAATTTTTTTTGTAAAAATACTATAGTAGCAGCATGTTCGAGAAATATTGTGTTGTGGAATAGAAACAAGCTTATTAAATTATATCGTTCTGCAAATAAAGAAAATGCTAAAAAGAAAACTATACAAACAGAAAAAAGAAAGGGGAAAAAGATTATGTATGGGTTGCCAGGAAAGGCTTATCCACAGGGACAGTATACGGTTGGGGAGGATTTCCCATTAGGGAAGTATTTGTTTGTACCCTACAATGAGTATAGTGGAAATGTAAAAATTTTTAATTCATATGATGAATATATTACAGGAAAAGAAGGGCGATATGAGTCTTTTGGAGGAAAAGAGTATTTTATAAATTTTAAAAATAAAGGAAATTATATAATTGTGGAAAATGCATTATTTAAAAGTATTAGCTAAGTTCGTTGCGAAAGTATGGTTGAAGTGGTGAGTTTATATAGTGCTAAGAATCAAGAGTGTAAAGCCATTAAAGGGTTATTTGAATAAGTAAGACTTGATGAGAGCCGTACCTGTGTTTTTAGAAATTAGTAATTTATGAGAATTCTTTCTAAATAGGAATGTTCTCTATATAGCATGCACCAATCCAGAAAAAAGTTTGTGAGGAATGGGTACAAACCCGCAGGTATCAGCTATGTGTATTTTACATAGCGATACCTCTGCGAGTTTGTTAAGCGGGAGCGCCCATGACGCGCAAACTTTTTCTGAATTGGTGCATGCTATATACAGACCATTCCTTTTTTAGAATATAATAGTTCATCAATTTCATATAATAGTACATTTATATTGGCACTGACAGTATATATAATATATTATCGTAGATATAATACATGCGAAGGAGGTATTACTTATCATGAGAAAAACAAAGGTGGTACTCGCCAAGGTTCTCACAGCGGCAATGGTTATTAGTTCATTTGCCGGAGTACAGGGGATTACATCAGAGGCGGCTGCCAAGCCGAAACTATCAAAAAAGAGCGTATCAATTACGGTTGGGAAGACAAAAAAGATTACCATAAAGAACGCGAAGAAGTATAAAGTATCATGGAAGATGAAAAGTAAAAAGGTTGCATCTTTCAAAAAGAGCGGTAAATATGCAGTAAAAGTCACGGCTAAGAAAGCCGGTAAGACAACTTTGACAGCAAAAATTAAAAAAGGCAAGAAAACAAAGAAGCTGGTTTGCAAAATCACGGTGAAAAAGAACTCACCTAAAGTGACTAAGACCCCGGTGAATACGCCGACAACATCACCTTCCAATGTGCCAAAGACAACGGAAGTGCCGATAGTTAAACCGACGGCAACCGCAACTGCCGAACCACAGGATACGACACCGGCAATGAAAGAAATTTTTAAAGGTGTGATTGACAATGTCGGAACATGTTTGACTTATAACCAGACATGGAATAACCGTAAGGAAATGCAGGATGCAAGTACCATGGAATTTGTCGACAAACATTTCAATAGTTTTACATTGGAAAATGAAATGAAGCCGGATAACATGCTGAATAAAAAGACTACAATTTCTGTTGCAGATGCCAAGGCAAAAGGATATGTGATTAGTGACGATTACAAGGAATCCACAGTTCCGGAACTTACATTGGAAACGATTGATGGTGTACTTGCAATTGCCAAACAGCATAACATCCGTATGCGTGCACACACTCTGATGTGGCATCAGCAGACACCAACATGGTTTTTTAAGAAGAATTACGATGATAACGAGGCGGTTGTAGATGAAGCAACGATGAATGCTCGTCTTGAGTTCTTCGTTCGAACAGTAATGCGATATACGATGCAGAAAGAAAAAGAATTGACCGGAGAAGTTGGTTCAATCGTATATGCATGGGATGTGTTAAATGAGTACATTCATCGTTCGAATGCTGCCGCAGCGACAACATGGGTTAGTGTATACGGCGATATGGGATTGAAGCCTACATATGTAAAAGCAGCATTTGAATATGCTTACGACGAATTGAAAAAAGAAAATGTTCAGGATAAAGTAACCTTGTTCTACAATGATTATGACACATATTTTAGTGTAGACGATGAACTTGCCCTTATTTCCTATATTAATGAAGGGGAGGATGCGAAAATCTGTGGCGGTATCGGTATGCAGAGCCACGTGGATATTAAGCGTCCGACTATTGAAGAGTATGGAAATGCATTAAAAGCATTTATTAATGCAGGACTCGAAGTTCAGATTACGGAACTTGATATTACGATTAATTTTGATACGGACGATACCGATGGAAGAACGCCGTCATATGGTTATAAAAATGAAAAGGAAACCGATGCTGACCAAGCTGCCTTTACAAAAGATTTTATTAAGCAGATTGTAGATATTCAGAAAAACCGTGACAAGACCATAAGCCCGAAAGGAATTACCGGCATTACGGTATGGGGAATCAGCGATCAGACATCCTGGCGCGGCAGTTGTAAGCCATTGTTCTTTACAAGAAAGAACGTTAGAGTTAAGGACGAGACAACCGGTAAGTACAAAATGGTATATACTTATGTGCCAAAGAAGTCTTATGAGGCAATGATTGAAGCATTAAAATAAAAAAAGTTCTTGCCAAACATAGGAAATTGTGTTACTTTATTATATGAAGATACTGTTAATTGATATGAGTGGACTTTGGTCCACTCATTCTTTTCGTGTAGATTCAAATACAGACGGAAGTCATTCCGGCTAAAGAAAAGAGGTTTTGAATTGAGTAAACATCAGGACTATGTACAAAAGACAGAGGCTTTAGTAGAGCCGATTCTGCAAAAATACCAATTTGAACTGGTAGATGTGGAATTTGTCAAGGAAGCGGGAAGCTGGCATCTTCGGGTTTATATTGATAAGGAAGGCGGCATTACGATTGATGACCTTACCCTTGTAAATCACGAGCTAAGTGATGAGATGGACAAAGACGATTTCATTGAGGAATCTTATATTTTGGAAGTCAGTTCGCCGGGATTACTGCGTCCGTTTAAGAAGCCGAAAGACTTTATGAGAAACATCGGTGAGGATGTGGAGATGAAATTGTTTTCACCGGTTACATGGGAAGAAAAAGGTAAAAAATATTCAGCCAAAGAATTTGTTGGTGTATTGAAGGAATATCGGGAAGATACGGAGACGATTGTTCTTTCAATGGATGACAGAGAGATGGAAACGCCGGTCAAAGAAATTGCGCTGATTCGCAAATATATAACTTTTTAAGTCGTTGCAGACATACGATAGAATGATTGAATAGGAGGATAATAGAAAAAATGAAAAAGACAGCAGCAAAGAAAGGAAATCCGGAATTGATTGAGGCATTAAATGCCATTGAGAAAGAAAAGGATATCAGCAAAGAGATTTTGCTTGAGGCTATTGAAAATTCACTTGTGGCAGCATGCAAAAATGAGTATGGAAAAGCGGATAATATCCGTGTGAATTTAGACCGTGAGACAGGCGAGTTCCATGTGTATCAGGATAAGGTTGTCGTAGAAGAAGTAGAGGATGCCATGCTTGAAATGTCTCAGACAGAGGCAGAGGTGAAATATCCGGGAACCGGACTTGGTGAGACCGTCAGTATTGAGGTGACACCGAAAAACTTTGGACGTATTGCAGCCCAGAAAGCAAAACAGGTTGTTGTTCAGAAAATTCGTGAAGAAGAAAGAAAAGTGCTGTTTGAACAGTATTATGAAAAAGAGCATGATATTGTAACCGGTATGGTACAGCGTTATAACAATGGAAATTATAATGTAAATATTGGCAAAATTGATGCCGTACTTACCAAACAGGAGCAGGTTCCAAGTGAGCACTTTGAGGCACATGACAGAATTAAGCTTTATGTAACAGAAGTAAAGGATACACCAAGAGGACCGAGAATTGTGATTTCACGTACACATCCGGAACTGGTAAAACGTTTGTTTGAATCCGAAGTTGCTGAAATTCAGAGTGGTGTTGTGGAAATTAAAAATGTATCCCGTGAAGCAGGTTCCCGTTCTAAGATTGCGGTTTACAGTAACAATCCTGATGTGGATGCCGTAGGTGCCTGTGTTGGTATGAACGGTGCGCGTGTCAATGCTGTAGTTGATGAGTTATATGGAGAAAAAATTGACATTGTAGAGTGGAACGAAGATCCGGCTATTTTCATTGAGCATGCTCTCAGCCCATCCAAAGTCGTATCGGTTACGGTTGATCCTAGCGAAAAGAGTGCAGAGGTCATTGTTCCGGATTATCAGTTGTCTCTTGCCATTGGTAAAGAGGGTCAGAATGCAAGATTGGCTGCCCGATTGACAGGATATAAAATCGATATCAAGAGCGAAACACAAAGTTTATCGTAAGTTCTTTTATGATATGGAAAGGAGGAATGCGGCATGCAGGAGCGAAAAAAACCACAAAGACAGTGTATTGCCTGCAGAGCGTGCAGGGATAAACAGGATTTAATTCGTGTCGTGAAAACAAAGGAAGGCGAAATTATGCTTGACCGTACGGGACGAAAAAATGGCAGAGGAGCGTATCTTTGTGCGAATGAGGAGTGTTTGAAAAAAGCATGGAAAAGCAACGCCCTAAGCCGGTCATTCCGAATGAATGTAAAAGAAGAAACGTATCTATTGTTAGAAAGGCAGTTAAAAGATGGTACAGATTAGAAAGGTCCTCGGTTCTTTAGGACTGGCGATGAAGGCCGGCGATGTGGTCAGCGGAGAATTTATGACGGAGAAAGCGATTCGTGAGGGGATTGCAAGACTCGTTATAGTCGCCAAAGATGCATCCGGTAATACCAAAAAGAAATTTGCAGATTCATGTCATTTTTACCATGTTCCTTATGTGGAGTTTGGGGACAAAGAAATGCTTGGCAAGGCAATTGGAAAGGAATTCCGGGCGTCTGTAGCAGTGACAAATAGTGGATTTGCAAAAGCAATTGGCAAGAATTTAGATTTGGAGGTAACAAAGTATGGCAAAAATGAAAATATATGAGATTGCCCGAAGCATACAGCAGCAGGACAAAAATATAAAAAGTGGCGATTTGGTAACACTTTTAAATGAGAACGGATTCGAAGTAAAAGGTGCAAACAGCAATATTGAAGACGAAGCAATTGGATTTCTGATGAATTATTTCAAAAAGAAAAAAGCGGCAGCAAAGGCAGAGCCAAAAGAGGAAGTAAAAACACCGGTTAAAGAGGAGCCAAAGGTTGAGAAAAAAGAAGAGCCTAAGGTTGAGAAGAAAGTGGAAGAAAAGAAAGAAGAACCTAAGGTAGAAAAGAAGCCGGAGGAGAAAAAGCCGGAGGAGAAAAAGCCGAAAGAAAAGAAGCCGGAAGAAAAGGCAGAGAAGAAGCCGGAAGAGAAAAAAGTTTCTTCACAGAAACCTCAGCAGCTAAAGAAAAACGACAATTACCGTAAGCCAAACAATAACGGTCAGGGACGTAACGATAGAAATGACAGAAACGATAGAGACCGCCGAAATGGAAACGGTAATGGTTCCCGTCCGGATAACCGCGGGAATAATGGCAATAACAACGGCCGCCGAAACGACAGAAATGACAGAGACCGCCGCGGCAATAACAATGGACAAAATTCGCGCGGAGATAACCGCCGAAACGGAAACGGTAATGGCAATAATAACCGCGTATTTGAACGTTTCGAGAAGGCACAGAGTGGTTTTGACGGAATTAAGCAGGAGCAGAAAAACTCCCGCCAGAGAAACCGTAAGAAAGATGATAGAAATAATAAGACTGGCGGATACCGCAAGAGTACAAAAGAAGAAATGAGCAGAATCCGCTCTAAGAAAGATCCGAACCGTAAAGGTGCATTCATTAAGCCGGAACCGGTAAAACAGGAGCCGGAAGAAGATATTAAGCAGATTACAATTCCGGAATCTTTAACCATCCGCGAATTGGCAGATAAGATGAAGATGCCGGCGGCAGCTTTGGTTAAGAAATTATTTATGCAGGGTCAGATGGTTTCTCTGAATCAGGAAATCACTTTTGATGAAGCAGAAGAAATTGCTCTTTCTTTCGATATTATTGCGGAACTGGAAGAAAAAGTAGATATGGTAGCAGAACTTCTGAAAGAGGAAGAAGAGGACGAAAGCAAGATGAAAAAACGTCCACCGGTTGTCTGCGTAATGGGTCACGTTGACCATGGTAAGACTTCCCTTTTGGATGCCATTCGTGAAACCGATGTGACAGAGCATGAGGCTGGTGGTATTACACAGCATATCGGTGCTTATGTTGTCCGCATTAATGGTGAAAAAATTACATTTTTGGATACACCAGGACATGAGGCATTTACTTCTATGCGTATGCGTGGTGCACAGTCAACAGACGTGGCAGTGCTTGTTGTCGCAGCGGATGATGGTGTTATGCCGCAGACGGTAGAAGCGATTAACCATGCCAAAGCAGCTGGTGTAGAAATTATTGTAGCAATTAACAAAATTGATAAAGAAGGCGCAAACATTGAGCGAGTAAAACAAGAGTTATCAGAATATGAACTGATTCCGGAAGAGTGGGGCGGAAGTACGATTTTCTGCCCGGTATCGGCACATACAAAAGAAGGTATTTCAAATCTTTTGGAAATGATTATTCTGACAGCGGAAGTTTTGGAACTCAAAGCAAATCCAAAACGCCGTGCAAGAGGTATTGTAATTGAAGCGCAGCTGGATAAAGGACGTGGACCGGTTGCAACCGTTTTGGTACAGAAAGGTACATTAAACGTTGGTGACCATATTGCCGTAGGAACTGCTTATGGTAAAGTCCGTGCGATGCTTGACCACAAGGGAGAGCGTGTAAAACAGGCAACACCTTCGACACCGGTTGAGATTCTTGGTCTGAATGGCGTGCCAAGTGCCGGAGAAATTTTTGTTGCTACAGAAAATGATAAAGAAGCAAAACAGATTGCACAGGCTTATGTAGACCAGGGTAAAGATAAACTTTTGGAGGAAACAAAAGCGAAGAAACTTTCTTTGGATGGACTGTTTAGTCAGATTCAGGCAGGTAATGTCAAAGAATTGAACTTAATTATCAAAGCTGATGTGCAGGGGTCTGTTGAGGCTGTAAAACAGAGTCTTGTGAAATTAAGTAACGAAGAAGTTGCTGTACGTGTGATTCATGGCGGCGTTGGTGCGATTAATGAGTCCGATGTAAGTTTGGCAAGTGCATCCAACGCGATTATCATTGGATTTAACATTCGACTTGATAATGCAGCAAAAGAGACAGCAGACAGAGAAAATGTAGATGTGCGCTTGTATCGTGTCATTTATGATGCAATCGAAGATATTGAGGCAGCGATGAAAGGTATGCTTGAGCCGATTTATGAGGAAAAAGTCATTGCTCATGCAGAAGTCCGTCAGACATTCAAGGCTTCCGGTGTTGGTACGATTGCCGGTTCTTACGTTTTGGACGGTAAGATTGAGCGCGGATGTCGTGCACGTATTACGCGTGAGGGCGAGCAGATTTTCGAGGGCGATTTGTCAAGTTTGAAGCGTTTCAAAGACGATGTCAAAGAAGTGGCTGCCGGTTATGAATGTGGTCTTGTATTTGATGGATTTAATGATTTGCAGGAAGAAGACCAGATTGAATGCTACAAGATGGTTGAGGTTCCGAGATAGTCAAATCGTTAGGAACGGAGATGGAAAATGAGAAAAAACAGTGTAAAAAATATTCGTATTAACAGCGAAGTACAGCGTGAAATGAGCCAGATTATCCGCGAAGACATTAAGGATCCGCGAATTCATCCGATGACTTCGGTGATGGCTTGTGAAGTAACGCCGGATTTGAAATTCGCTAAAATTTATGTGAGCGTTCTCGGCGATGATGAGGCGAAGGAAAAGACGATGGAGGGACTCAAAAAGAGTGCCGCTTACGCCAGACATCAGTTAGCGCACCGTATGAATCTCAGGAATACACCGGAATTAACATTTATTCTGGATACTTCCATTGAGTATGGTGTGGAGATGTCGAAGAAAATCCGCGAGTTGAATCACCGTGATGAGGACGGGGGTGACAGCGAATGAGTCAATTGCTGTCAGCAATAGAAAAAGCAGAAACGATTGCCATTGGCGGGCATGTGCGCCCGGATGGCGATTGTATCGGTTCCTGCATGGGATTGTTCCGGTACATAAAAAAGAATTATCCGGACAAACAGGTCTGTGTTTATGTGGAAGAGATACCGGATGCTTTTGATTACCTAAAGGAGGAAGATGCTTTTTGTGAAAAGCCTTCCTATGACCTGTTTATTTCCCTTGACTGCGGAGATGAGGAGCGTCTTGGTGATGCACAAAAGGTGATGGAAAAAACGCCGTATGTGTTAAATATTGATCACCACATTACAAATACAAAGTTTGGTAATGAAAATGTTGTAAAAGAAGCAAGTTCAACCTGTGAGATTTTGTATGGTCTGATGGAGGAAGAAAAGTTAGATGCCGGCATTGCCGGTGCACTCTATACCGGAATCGTCCATGATACCGGTGTGTTTAAACATTCAAACACAACAAAAGAGACTATGGAAATTGCCGGAAAGCTGATTGCTTTTGGAATCCCGTTTGGCAAGATTATCGATGACAGTTTCTACCGAAAAACGTATAAACAGCTTCAAATTATGGGACGCTGTCTGATGGAAAGTGTCCGCATTATGGATGGGCGCTGTTTGTTTTCTGTTGTGCGTCAGAATGTGATGAAATTGTATGAGGCAAAGCCATCGGATCTGGATGGAATTATTGATGAAATGCGAACGACAGAGGGTGTCGAGGTGGCAATTTTACTTGATGAGAGAGAACCGGGCGAGTTTAAGGTAAGCATGCGCTCGAATGAGATTGTCGATGTCAGTGTTATCGCCCGCTATTTTGGTGGCGGCGGTCACGTAAGAGCGGCAGGCTGTGCCATTAAAGGCTCTGCATTTGATGTAATTAATAATCTGACCGGGCATATTGAAAAACAGCTGGGGTAGTCAAACATGAATGGAATTATTAATGTGTATAAAGAGCGTGGTTTTACTTCTCACGATGTGGTGGCAAAACTGCGCGGCATTCTTCATATGAAAAAAATAGGGCATACCGGAACGCTCGACCCTGATGCGACCGGTGTGCTTCCTGTATGCATAGGGAAGGCAACAAAAGTCTGCGGGCTTCTCACGGACAAGGATAAGACTTATCGTGCAGTTGTAAAATTAGGTGTCATTACAAATACTGAGGATATGACAGGAGAAATCCTTGCCAAACATCCGGTGTCGGTTACGAAAGAGCAAATTGAAAGGGCAGTTTCTAAGTTTGTGGGTGAAATCGAACAGGTTCCGCCGATGTATTCTGCCATAAAAATAAATGGCAAGAAACTTTATGAATTGGCAAGACAGGGGAAAGAAGTTGAGCGGAAAGCCCGCAAGGTGACAATTTACGGAATTAAAGTGTTGTCGATTGATTTTTCGGAAAATGAATTTACGATAGAAGTAAGCTGTTCCAAAGGAACGTATATCCGTACACTTTGCAAAGATATTGGAGAGTTCCTTGGGTGCGGTGCGGCGATGAAAACTCTTGTGCGCACTCGTGTTTCTGAGTTTTTTTTAGAGCAGGCACTTACGTTAGGACAGATAGAGCAGGCAGTAAAAGAGAGAAAGATACAGGATTATCTGATTCCGATTGATGCCATGTTTTCGAATTTAAAAGACTGTGTGGTATCGGATGAAGCACTGCGCCTTTTACTTAATGGAAACTGCATTGCAAGAAAAGATACTTCATATCAGACCCCAAAAGACAAAGAGCAGGTAAGAATGTATTCCATGGAGAATGAATTTTATGCGATTTACGAATACCGCCAAAAGGAGGATAAGTATTTCGTAGTGAAGATGTTTTAGAATAGAGGAATGACGTATGAAAATAATACGAAATTTAGAGTTTCAGGGAAAACAGACAGCGGTTTGTATCGGCAAATTTGACGGGATTCATAGAGGACACCGTCTGCTGATTGAACAGGCAAAAAAAGAAAACAAACCGATTGTTATGATTTCGTTTTCCGTGGATGAAGCGAAGGTTTTGTATACGCCTTATGAAAAAGAAAAATTAGCAGAATATTTAGGAATCGACTGTCTGCTTGAGATTCCTTTGACAAAGGAATTTTGCAGCCAGACACCGGAGGAGTTTGCAAAAAAATTATTGTGCGATACCTGCGATGCTACATCGGTCATCGTTGGCAGTGATTTTCGCTTTGGCGCCGGCAGAAGCGGCGATACAAATACACTGCAGCAGTTAGGAGAAAAACTTGGTTTTTCGGTAACGGTTCTTTCTAAATTGGAATTAGGCGGTGAAGTTGTGAGCAGTACCAGAATCCGCTCGTTGATTGGAACCGGTAAGATGGAACAGGCAAATGAACTTTTGGGGACGCCTTATTTTCTTACCGGTGTAGTACGAAAGGGAAATCAGCTGGGACGGACGATGGAAACACCAACGGCAAATATATACCCGGATGCTCATAAAGTGCTGCCACCATATGGTGTGTACGCGGTTTTCGTTGATGTTGAAGGAAAAAGATATAGAGGAATTTGTAACCTTGGAGTAAAGCCGACCATCCCCGGTGAGAATGAAGTCGGCTTTGAGGTTTGGCTGTTTAATTTCTCCGGTGATTTATATGACAAAGAATTAACAGCATACTTTGTCTCATTTTTGCGGGAAGAGAGAAAGTTTGCTTCTCTTACGCAATTAAAAGAACAGATTACAAGAGATACGGTTTTGGCGAAGCAAATACTTTCTCAGAAAGAGAGCGAATGGCATCCGGAATCGTTTCTTCACTGAGGTTTGCAAAACCGAGAAGAAAAGTTGGAAGATAGTGGAAAGGAAGATTCTGGTAATATCCCTTTAATGATTTTAACGGCATACCAAGTGTTTGTGCTCTGCGTAATATTTCTTCTTCAGTCTGTGGTCCCAAATAACGGATAAGCACATATAACCCGGCATTGTCGCCGGATATTTCAAGAATTTTTTCAGGGAAATACTTCTGCAGTTGTTCCATCATGCAGTCGTGTTTCCCTTTGTATATTTTTCTCATGCGGTTTAAGTGTTTTTCAAAGTATCCCTGTTTAATAAAATCGGTTAAAATTGCCTGCTCAATACGTGAAACCGGGCAGGAGTAATTGTCAATCAGACGTTCAAAACGTGGCAGCAATGCCATCGGTAACACCATGTAACCGGTTCTTATAGCAGGTGAAATGGCTTTGGAAAATGTTCCGATATAGATGACCTTTCCTGCTTTGTCTAAACTTTGCAGCGCGGGAATCGGTTTTCCTTTATAGCGGAATTCGCTGTCGTGGTCATCCTCCAAAATATAGCGGTTTTCTTTCTTTTCTGCCCAGTGCAGAAGCTTTTGTCTGGTGGAAACCGGCATAACACTGCCGAGAGGAAACTGATGACTTGGCGTTACATAGCAGATGTCCGCGTTTGTTTTTGCAAGTGCCAAAACATCCATGGTGTTTTCCTTTAGCGGAATATCCAAAATGGAATAACCATTGGTCGAGAGAACCTGACGTGCACTCAAATATCCGGGGTCTTCCATGGCAAATATGGTTTCCCTTGAAAAAAGGATGCAGAGCATCTGAAGAAGATTGGAAAGTCCGGCACCGATGATAATTTGTTCCGGGCGGCATATAACCCCACGGGAGCCACGAAGATAATTCGCAATTGCCTGACGAAGCGGCAAATCCCCTTTGGCATCACCGGCACTGAAATTGGATGGTAAATCCAGCTGGTTTTTTCCGATGGATTTCCAAATCGAATAAGGAAAATGTTCTAAATCAATGGAATCCGGGTTAAGATCAAAGCGTACCGGTGGTGCTTCCTTTGTGTTTTTTTCATTATTTTCTTTTTGTGGAGCAGAAGTCGGGATTTGCTTTAAATGCGTAACGTGGTTTGCAAAATATCCCTGTCTTGGGCGGGCGTCCAGATATCCTTCGGCAACCAACTGGTCGTAGGCGGTATCCACCGTGCTCCGGCTCACATTTAGGTTCGCGGCTAAATTACGCGCCGATGGCAGTTTTTCTTCTGCAGCAATATTTCCGTTCAATATCTCTTTGCGGATGTATTCATAAATCTGTATATAAAAAGGTTTTAAGTCGGTATTATCAAGTGGTATGGTTATCATATAAAAAGTCCTCCTAGTTAAGCATACCAATAGTATATCAAATGAAAGGACAGGAGGCAAATGATATATTATTACCGACTGCTAGCATAATTTGTAGCGCGTGATGCTTGACCAATTCGGTGGGAAATGCATTGCTTTGAGAAGTTTGTCTCTTTGGGATTGAGAGGTTGCTTTTGTAAAAGTGTTAAATAATTGGGTTAGTTTCCTCTTGAAAATTATAAAATCCTCTGTGTCAAGCATATATCGAAATGCTATTAATAATGCAAATACATCGTGTTTGCCGTAAAGATATTGGGTACCTTTTTGAGGAATGCCAAGTTTTTTATGTAATACAGTGTCAGGTATTTCAAAGCGTGTTTGGAAAGAAAAAAGTCGCTCGTTATGTGCACATAGATTACGAAATATAGTAAAAATCCTTAAATATTGGATTAATTCTTTTTCTGTAATGTTGTCATAATGGATACTGATTTTAGATTTTATGCTAGGGTGCATAAAGGAGTACATTTTGGAAGTTTGTCCCATGGTAAGAGTTTTCATTATTACCCACAATGGAACATTTCCATAGGTGTTTCGCTGATATACAACATAATTGTGTTCTGTGTTTTTTGTGGCCTCATATGTTAATTTAGAAATTAGTTTTGAAATATGATAACGATTTGTTTTAGAAATATTATAGTTTGCAGAGTTTAAATATGCTGCTTGATTTTCAGAAAAAACTTCGCAGAAAGAATAGGAAATCAGCGAACGGATTTTTTGCTCAATATGGCAAATATATTTAAAAACAAGCGAACGAAGATTTTCATCGAAGTCGTATAAGGCAACAATATCTGTAAAGTTTGTACCTTTTTCGTAAGTTCTTGTCATTGGATTGTAAAATATATCCTTGTAGCCATCAATTAAAGAGTAATAGCCAATGTTTAGTAATTTGTTTTTGGCATAGGATAGATTGGAAATATTAAGATGCTTTTTTTGAATTAGGTTATTTAATTGTTCAAAGTATGTAATAAAAGGTTTCGTTAATTTCTTTTGCATAAAAATCCTCCCATAAAATTTTGGTATAAAAAAGGAAGGCCCGCAGGTCTTCCTTCCGGTCGCAGGCATCGCAAGTTTCTGCAACCTAATCACTACAGACATATTATCACACATATCCGCCAAATGCAAGCAGTATATGTGATAAATCTGCAATAATAATATATGCATGAGCGGATGTTTTAATACAAATTGCCTTTACCTCTATTTTTTGCTATACTAAAGCGGTAGAATCTATGTATAAAGAAATGGAGATGAATACCCGGATGAAAAAGCAGATAATTTTTGATATGGATGGTGTTCTGTTTGATACAGAAAATCTCGTCTTTTCATGCTGGAAATTTGCTGCCGGTAAATTTATGCTGACCGGTATTGAGGATGTTTTTTATCAGGTGATTGGCGTGTCATCGGAAGGAACAAAAAAGGTATTTTCCAAAACGTATGGCGATAAATTAGATTATGCACAGTTTCGTGAGGAGACGCACCGAATGTTTGATGAAAAAATAGAGAAAAACGGTGTGCCGTTAAAAACCGGTGCAAGAGAACTATTGCAGTTTTTGAAGATTAATGGATGGCGGGTTGGTCTGGCTTCCTCGACACGTGTTCAGCGTGTGGAAGAAATGTTAAAAGCGACGAATTTATATGATTTCTTTGAGGTTATAGTTGGCGGTGACATGATAGAAAAAAGCAAACCGGAACCAGACATTTACTTAAATGTATGTGAAAAGATGAAAATAAATCCAAAGGACACATATGCAATTGAAGATTCACACAATGGTGTCCGCTCGGCTGCTGCGGCTGGACTTAGAGTACTGCACGTGCCGGATATGTTAAAGCCAACAGAAGAAATGGAACAATTGTCTTACATGATTTTCCCGGATTTGATTGAAGTAAGAGAGTATCTTGCGAAAAATGCCTAAATAAAAAATCCTCCTGCAAATATGCGGGAGGATTTTTGTATCCTATTCTGATTTTTATTAAACTTCAAACAGCATATCACCGTAAGATGGTACCGGCCAGTACTCTTTATCAACAATCATTTCCAACTCATCGATTGGTGCACGTAAGTCTGCCATTGCGGTAAATACGGTGTCACGGAAGAATTCAGCCTGTTCTTTTCCTTCTTCCATAGCATTTGCTTTCTTATCTGCATCTTTCAAAGCATACAGAGCAGTCTGTGCTTTTGCAAGGAGAGAAGAGCATGTAGTAAGCAAATCTTTCTGAACGGACAAGTCTGCTTCTGCACAAGCAGCAGAAATGCTGTTAATTGAATCACCAAGACTTGTTACATAACTAATGATGGCTGGGATATATTCCTTAGAAGCCATATGAATCATTGTCTTAGCTTCGATGTTGATTGCTTTTGCGTAAGCTTCGTAGTTAATCTCTGCACGAGACTCAAGCTCAGTCTTTGTATAAACATGCTGTCTCTCAAACATCTCGATGGTTTTTGGATAGAGAAGAGAAGCAGTTGCATCTACCATTGTTTTTACGTTTGGAAGACCACGTTTTTCAGCTTCTGCAATCCACTCATCGGAGTAACCGTTTCCGTTAAAGATTACTTTCTGATGTTCTTTCAATGTCTCGTAAATAATTTCATCTACAGTCTTATCTAAGTCATCTGTTTTTTCCATGCGGTCAGCCATACTCTGAAGTACATCAGCAACTGTTGCATTAAGTACGGTATTTGCACCGGCAATTGACATGGAAGAAGCAACCATACGGAACTCAAATTTATTTCCGGTAAATGCAAATGGTGATGTACGGTTACGATCAGTTGCATCCTTTTTGATTGGTGGGATGGTGTGTACACCGATATCCATACGCTCGCCCTTATTACTGTGAGTAGCAGTACCATTTTGTAAAATCTGCTCTACGATATCCTCTAACTGCTCGCCGAGGAAAATAGAAATGATAGCCGGAGGTGCCTCATTTGCACCAAGGCGATGGTCATTTCCAGGATTGGAAGCAGACATACGTAACAGTGCGGCATTATCATCTACAGCAGCGATAACAGCGGATAAAAACAGAAGGAACTGTTTGTTATCATATGGTGTTTTGCCGGGACTTAATAAGTTCTTTCCTGTATTAGTAACCAAAGACCAGTTATCATGTTTTCCGGAACCGTTTACGCCGGCAAATGGCTTCTCGTGAAGAAGACACTCAAAATTGTGACGGCGTGCCACTTTTTTCATTGTCTCCATAACTAACTGGTTGTGGTCAGTTGCAATGTTTGCTGTGCTGTAAATCGGAGCCATCTCATGCTGAGCAGGAGCCACTTCGTTATGCTGTGTTTTTGACAAAATGCCAAGTTTCCACAATTCATCATTTAATTCACGCATAAATGCTGCCTGACGCTCGCGGATTGTACCAAAGTAGTGGTCATCCAGTTCCTGTCCTTTTGGCGGCATATGTCCAAACAATGTACGACCGGTAAAGATTAAGTCGTCACGCTGTAAAAACTGTTCTCTGTCAATTAAGAAATATTCCTGTTCCGGTCCTACAGAACATTTTACATTGGTAACATCCTCATCGCCAAGTAAGTTCAGAACGCGGACAGCCTGTTTGCTGATTGCTTCCATCGAGCGGAGAAGAGGAGTCTTTTTGTCAAGTGCCTCTCCCGTATAAGAGCAGAATGCGGTAGGAATACAAAGAACCGTACCGATTGCATCCTCACGGAGAAATGCCGGTGATGTACAATCCCATGCAGTATAACCTCTGGCTTCGAATGTAGCACGGAGTCCGCCGGATGGGAAAGAAGAAGCATCTGGTTCACCTTTAATCAATTCTTTACCGGAGAACTCAAGTACAGCGTGTGCATTGGATTCCGGACTTAAGAATGAGTCATGTTTTTCGGCTGTTACACCGGTCATTGGCTGGAACCAGTGGGTATAATGAGTAGCACCGTTTTTCAATGCCCATTCTTTCATTGCATGAGCAACCACGTTTGCTACTTCAGGAGCCAGCTCCTCACCATTTTCAATGGTATCCCTCAACTGGGCGTATGTCTTCTTTGGCAGGTATTCCTGCATGACATCGTCGTTAAAAACTTTTGTTCCAAAAACATCTTCGATTACATTTTTTTGCATAGTTAATTCCTTCCTTCCCATGTTATTTGAATTGCAGACGCCTGACAAAAAAGAAAGGTGTCCCCATGAATGAGAACACCTTCGTTCTTGTAAAACGTACTATGCGTATACCATATCATGTTTACTTTCAAAAGTAAAGAGTTTTTTTGAAAATATTTTTTATGATAGGCAAAAGATATCCATCCATTGATTCAACACTTGTTCTATTGTATCAGAAAAACAGGATTTTTCAATGCTTTCTGACGGGAAAACCTCGGTTTTCTGAAAAAGTTTATTATTTATATAGAAAGAAATGCTTCCGATGGGTGTGTTTTTTCGTATTGGCGCACAAAGTGCAGTCGGAATCCGGTATACGATTTTCAAAGAATCAAAGGAAGCAGTAAGTGTTTCTTTCGGGATAATCGGTTTGAGAGATACAAACTTTTTTTTGCCATCCTTTACCGGGATTTTGGCAAGGGCAAGGTTTTGAACCGGAAGCGGTGTTTTCTGAAAATAAAAAAAACCATAATCCATTAAACTTTTTGTGTCACTCCACTTGAACGATTTGTTTGGCGGCCATCCGCTGGCGAGAACACAACTGGTAAGCGTGATGCCGTTTTTCTTTGCGGCTCCGACAAAACAGTAACCGGCTTTTCCGGTAAATCCGGTTTTGATACCGAGCGCGCCTTCATAATAAGAAAGGAAAGCGTCATGGTTTGTCAGACTGTAGTGGTACTTTCCGGAGCAGTCAGAAAAAGAATGAGATTTTGTCTGCACCAGAGAAAGGAAGTCTTTGTTTTTTATAGCATAGGAAGCGAGTTTACACATATCCGAAGCAGTGCTGTAATGACCATTTGCGTCGAGTCCGTTTGGTGTGATAAAATGAGTCGAAGACATGCCAAGAAGTTTTGCCTTCTGATTCATTTTTGCTGCGAAACCGGAAACAGAGCCGCCAAGGTGTTCGGCAATTGCGACTGCCGTGTCATTGTGGGATTCCAGCATGAGAGAGTACAAAAGATCTTTCATATAATACTGTCTTCCAGGCTGCATACCAAGATGGACTTTTGGCATCCCGGCTGCCTTTTTGCTTGCAATGACCACATCGTTAAGCTTATTTGACTCCAGTGCTAAAAGGGCGGTCATGATTTTGGTGGTACTTGCCATTGGCACTTTTTTGTCCGTGTTTTTACTATATAGAATGCGATGGGAACCGACATCCATCAGGCAGGCATAGGAGGCGTGTAAAATAAGTGGATTTGGTGTCTGCTCCATGGCGTTGATTTGAATGACAGGCTCCGGCAGAACAGGAACAAAATCCGAAGAATCGGTGGAGCTAAATTGTCTGTCCCACAGAATATGGAATGCGGTCAGGGCACATAATAAAAGGATGGCAAAGCATTTTTTTTGTTTCATAAAAAGGCCACCAGACATTTTTTTACAGTATATGAGGAATTTGAAAAAATAATTCAAATAGTTGTTGCCAAGGGGTTGAAAAAGCGTTACAATTACAATTGGATAAAATTTGAGTTTTATATAAACAATAATACAGAAATTGGAGGGCTGCAAATGAGTAACTCAGCAAAATTATCAGCAAGAGAACGTATCGAATCTCTCGTTGATGCCAACAGTTTTGTTGAAATCGGTGGCATGATTACCAAACGTAATACCGATTTTAACATGCAGGAAAAAGCAGTGCCGGCAGACGGTGTGATTACCGGTTACGGTGTTGTAAATTCAAATCTGGTCTATATCTACAGTCAGGATGTAACCGCCTTGAATGGTTCTGTAGGTGAGATGCACGCGAAGAAAATCGCCGGAATTTATGAGATGGCGATGAAAGCGGGCGCACCGGTTATCGGACTGATTGACTGTGCCGGTATCCGGGTACAGGAGGCGATGGACGCATTGGCCGGATTTGGCGACATTTACATGGCGAAAGTGAATGCATCCGGTGTAATCCCTCAGATTAGTGCAGTTTTAGGTTCTTGTGGCGGTGGTGTTGCGATTTCATCCAAATTAGGTGATATTACAATTATCGAAAAGACAAACGGAAAACTGTTTGTAAATTCACCAAATGCGATTGCAGGAAACCGTATTGAGAAATGTGACACAAGCGATGCTGCATTCCAGGCAGAATGTGGAAATGCGGACATTGTATGTGAGAATGAACAGGAAGTATTTACAACAATCCGCAGCTTAATTGATTTACTTCCGGCAAATGCAGGAGCAGCAGTGGTTGTTGAAAATTCGGATGATCCAAATCGTGTACTGGATGGCTTTGATGGTTATGCAACGGATGCAAAAGCTGCCTTGACACAGATTGCCGATGATACAAAATTTGTGGAATTAAAAGCAGAATATGGAAAAGAAATGGTAACCGGACTTCTTTCCATAGATGGAGTTACAGTAGGTGCGATTGCAAATGCGAAAGAAGGCATTCTTTCAACTGCCGGCTGTAAGAAAGCAGAGCAGTTTATGTATTTCTGTGACGCATTTAATATTCCGGTTGTTACCTTAACAAATGTAAAAGAGTATGCAGCAGATATGCAGGAAGAAAAAACGATTTCTCAGGCAGTTGCAGATTTGACATATGCATTTGCAAGTGCTGATGTTCCGCGTATTAACGTGATTACAGGTGAGGCATACGGAAGTGCTTATGTGTCAATGAACTCCAAACATATTGGAGCGGATTTGGTTCTTGCCCTAGATTCTGCAAAAGTTGGTGTTATGGATGCCAAAGTTGCAGCGCAGATTCTCTGTGAAGATGAAATTTCACAGGCAGCAAATACCAAAGAAGCATTGGAAGAAAAGGCAAAAGAGTTTGATACACTTCAGGATGGTGCCACAGCGGCAGCAAAGAGAGGTTATGTGGATAATGTGATTTCCGGCAGTGAAATTCGGAAACACTTAATTTATGCATTACAGATGTTCGGAATGAGGTGATAGGATGTTATTGCTTGATTTAGAAAAAGTAAATGCTACCGTGGGTCCCGGTGAGGCCGTAATGAACACCTTGATTGGTATGGGAACGGTATTTGTTGTATTGATTCTTATTTCCATCATTATCTTTCTCTTGAAATATGTGCCAAAGATGTTCGAGAAAAAGAAAGCGGAACCGGAAGCAGCAAAACAGGAGAAACCGGCAGCAAAAGCTGTAGCAAAACAGGAAGTACCTGTTTCGGATAACACCCAGATTATTGCGGTAATTACCGCAGCGATAGCAGCACAGATGGAAGCTGAGACCGGTGTTTGTGTACCGGCAGACGGACTTGTAATTCGTTCAATAAAAAAACGTACGTTCAATTAAGGAGGATATTGACATGAAAAGTTATACAATTACAGTAAATGGAACCGTATATGATGTTACAGTAGAAGAGAAGGCAGGCGGCGCAGCAGCACCGGCAGCACCTGCTCAGGCGGCAGCACCTGCTCCTGCACCGGCACAAGCTCCTGCTCCGAAAGCACCGGCAGCATCCGGTAGTGCTGGTTCTGTTGAAGTAACAGCACCAATGCCTGGTAAAATTCTTGCTGTAAAAGCAGATGTCGGACAGAGTGTAAAGAAAGGCGATGTAATTCTTCTTCTCGAAGCTATGAAGATGGAAAATGAGGTAGTAGCACCTCAGGATGGTACAATTGCAAGTATCAATGTGAACTCTGGTGATATGGTTGAGGCAGGAAATGTACTGGCTACTATGGACTGATTCAGCAAATGAAAAGAACCGGAGGTAAACTAAATGGAAGTAATAGAAAATCTTATTCGACAGACAGCGTTTTTCCAGGACGGTATTGACTGGAGAAACTATGTCATGATATTGGTTGCTTTTATCTTCTTATATTTAGCAATCAAAAAAGGCTATGAGCCTTTGCTCTTACTGCCAATTGCGTTTGGTATGCTCTTGGCAAATATTTATCCGCTGATTATTCAGGATGGTGGACTGTTAAATTACTTCTTTAAGTTAGATGAATGGAGTATTTTGCCATCGCTGATTTTCCTCGGCGTTGGTGCGATGACAGACTTCGGTCCGTTGATTGCCAATCCAAAGAGCTTTCTTCTTGGTGCGGCGGCACAGTTTGGTATTTTCGCCGCTTATATCCTTGCTCTTTTGTGGGGCTTCAATGGTGGTGAAGCAGCAGCTGTTTCGATTATCGGTGGTGCTGATGGACCGACATCCATTTTCCTTGCCGGCAAATTACAGCAGGGGCATTTGATGGGTAGTATTGCGGTGGCGGCATATTCCTATATGTCACTTGTTCCGATTATTCAGCCACCTATCATGAAACTTTTGACAACGAAAAAGGAAAGAGAAATCAAGATGGAGCAGCTCCGTCCGGTATCCAAACTGGAGAGAATCCTCTTCCCAATTATCGTTACGGTTATTGTATGTCTGATTCTTCCAAGTACCGCACCACTTGTTGGTATGCTTATGCTTGGTAACTTGTTCAAAGAATCCGGCGTAGTAGGCCAGTTGACAGAGACAGCATCGAATGCTTTGATGTATATCGTAGTTATTTTGCTTGGTACATCCGTTGGTGCTACGACGACAGGTTCTGCATTCCTTAATGTAGCAACATTGAAAATCGTAGTTCTTGGTCTGGTTGCATTTGCATTCGGAACAGCAGCCGGTGTATTGTTTGGTAAATTAATGTGTTTAGTAACCAGAGGAAAAATCAATCCATTGATTGGTTCTGCCGGTGTATCGGCGGTTCCTATGGCAGCACGTGTATCCCAGAAAGTTGGTTCGGAAGCAGATCCGACAAACTTCCTTTTGATGCATGCGATGGGACCAAACGTAGCAGGTGTTATCGGTACTGCGGTAGCAGCCGGTGTGTTTATGGCAATTTATGGAGTATAAGGAGGATATAGAAAATGGCAGAGATTAAGAAAAAGCCGATTAAAATTACGGAAACGATACTTCGTGATGCACATCAGTCATTGATTGCGACTCGTATGACAACAGAACAGATGCTTCCGATTGTCGATAAAATGGACAAAGTTGGTTACCACTCCGTAGAGTGCTGGGGCGGTGCAACATTTGACGCATCCCTTCGTTTTTTGAAAGAAGACCCATGGGAAAGACTGCGTAAGTTAAGAGACGGATTCAAAAATACAAAATTGCAGATGTTATTCCGTGGACAGAACATTTTAGGATATAATCATTATGCCGATGATGTAGTAGAATATTTTGTTCAGAAATCGATCGCCAACGGAATTGATATTATCCGTATTTTTGACTGTCTGAATGATATTCGTAACCTTGAGACAGCGGTAAAAGCAGCAAACAAAGAAGGCGGACATGCACAGATTGCCCTTTCTTATACACTTGGTGATGCTTATACACTGGATTACTGGAAAGATATTGCAAAGAAAATTGAAGATATGGGTGCGAAATCACTCTGTATCAAAGATATGGCCGGTCTTTTGACACCATATAAAGCAACGGAACTTGTAACGGCATTGAAAGAATCCGTTGAAATTCCGATTGACCTTCATACACACTACACATCAGGTGTTGCTTCTATGACTTATTTGAAAGCAGTAGAAGCAGGATGTGATATTATTGATACAGCGATGAGTCCATTTGCTCTTGGTACAAGCCAGCCGGCTACCGAAGTTATGGTTGAGACATTCCGTGGAACACCATATGATACCGGACTTGACCAGAATCTTTTATCTGAAATCGCTGAATATTTCCGTCCAATGCGTGAGGAAGCATTGGAAAGCGGTCTTATGAATACGAAAGTACTTGGTGTAAATATCAATACTCTTCGTTATCAGGTTCCCGGCGGTATGCTTTCGAACCTCGTTTCTCAGCTGAAAGAAATGGGACAGGAAGATAAGTATGAGCAGGTACTTGAGGAAGTGCCACGCGTAAGAAAAGACTTTGGTGAGCCACCATTGGTTACACCATCGTCCCAGATTGTTGGTACTCAGGCAGTATTAAATGTAGTTTCCGGTGAGCGTTACAAGATGGTAACGAAAGAATCCAAAAAACTTTTGTCCGGTGAATTTGGACAGACAGTTAAACCATTTAATCCGGAAGTTCAGAAGAAATGTATCGGCGATACAAAACCGATTACATGTCGTCCGGCTGATTTGATCGAGCCACAGCTTAAAAAACTTGAGGCAGAGATGTCACAGTGGAAAGAGCAGGATGAAGATGTATTATCCTATGCTCTGTTCCCACAGGTTGCAGTTGATTTCTTCAAATATCGTGAAGCACAGCGGACGAAAGTAGATGCTACGTTAGCAGATAAAGAGAATCAGACTTACCCGGTATAAAAGGATAAGATGAGCCCTCGGATTTTGAGTCCGAGGGCTATTTTTGCTATCAGAATGTATACAAGGAGGTACCATGGTGATGGAATTAGAAGAAGTATTGGAGCAGTGTCTTGGACAGAATTTCGTGCATATGATAATCAGTAATCCGAAGAAGGGAGATTTTGCCGGTAAAGTGGATGTACGCTGCTATGAGGATAAAGGAACGCTTATGTTTCAGTTCGCCAGATACCAGAATAATCAGGTGTTTCATCTTAACTATGCAAAAGAAGAGGCGAAAAACTATATTCTCTCTGAACTAGTGCCCATTTACCGCCAGATGCAGTTCTTTACAACGGAAAAACAGTATACAATATTGATAAGCAAAAAAGGGAAAATAACAATAAAGGGAAAAAACAAAAAGAGTGAAAAACCACTGGTTTTATCACATAACCGCAAAAAGAAATATATTTTGCCGGAAAATGAACCAATTCCTTTTCTGATTGAACTTGGAGTTCAGGCAGAAGATGGCAGAATCCGGGATAAAAAACAGAAAAAATTCCGACAGATTAACCGCTTTCTGGAATTTATCAGAGATGTATCCGATAAACTGCCAAAGGATAAAGAATTAACGATTGTTGATTTCGGATGCGGAAAATCCTATCTTACGTTTGCTATGTATTATTATCTGAAAATCATGAATGGATATCGTGTCCGCATGATAGGACTGGATTTAAAATCCGATGTGATACAACACTGCAATGAGCTTGCCAAGCGGTTTGGCTATGAGGAACTTACCTTTTTAGAGGGCGACATCAGCTCTTTTGAGGGAGTGAATCAGGTCGATATGGTCGTGACGCTTCATGCTTGTGATACAGCGACAGATTTTGCGTTAGACAAGGCGATCCGCTGGGGTGCAAAAGTGATTTTATCGGTTCCGTGCTGCCAGCATGAGGTAAATGCACAGTTAAAAAATGACCGAATGCAGCCGATATTTAAATATGGGATTATCAAAGAGCGGATGGCTGCTTTGATGACGGATGCACTGCGGGCAAATCTGCTGGAGCAGGCAGGATATGAAACACAAATATTGGAATTTATTGAATTAGAGCATACACCGAAAAATCTGTTGATACGGGCCGTAAAGACAGATAAAAAACAAGGGAATATGGATGCATATAAAAAAGTCTGCGATGAGTTTGGCATTTCGACGACGCTTGCTCGTTTGCAGGAACATGAGGGGATGACGGTATGATGCAAAAACCGAAGATTTTAGCTGCCGATAATACGAAGGTGGCGTTGCGATATATGGAAACTATTTTAGGTGACATTTATGATGTAACATTGGTTCAGACAGGAATGAGTGTGCTGGATTGCCTGAAGTCGGAAATTCCGGATTTGATTCTTATGAATGCGAATATGTTTGGAATGGATGGCTACGAAGTTCTCCGCCGGATAAAAGAGGATAAAGAAACAAAAGAAATTCCTGTCATTTTAATGATGAATGTGAAAGATATACAGAGTGAACTTAGGGGATTAGAAGAAGGTGCGATTGACTTTATTTCGCTTCCCTTTGAACCGCAGGTTTTAAAGGCAAGGATTGCGCATATTGTCGAACTTTCCGTACTCCGAAAACAGCAGGCGCATTTGATCGCGAAACAAAAAGAGCAGATTGACCGGCTGTTTTTGCAGTCGATGGTTACGATTGCTCACACGGTGGATGCCAAAGACCGTTATGCAAGGAGACATTCGCTGCGCGTTGCGCTCTACTGCAGGGGCATTGCTGCAAAACTCGGTTATTCGGATAAAGAAAAAGAAGCACTTTATTATATTGCGCTTCTACACGATATTGGTAAGGTGTCTACGCCGGATACTATTTTAAATAAGGCTTCAGAACTCACGAAAGAGGAATATGAAAATGTAAAAAAACACGCCGAAATCGGTGCACAGATTGTGCAGAATACGAGATTTGTTCCGGGACTTGAGGAAGGTGTGAGATACCATCATGAATGGTATGATGGAAATGGCTATGTGGGAATCTGCGGCGATGAAATCCCTGAGGTGTCACGCATTATTGCGGTGGCGGACGCTTACGAAGCAATGACGGCAGACCGGGCGTATCGTAAACATTTTTCCAAGGAACATGCGATACAGGAGCTTATTCGGGGACGAGGAACGCAATTTGACCCGGAAATCGTAGATGCTTTTCTTGAGCTTTTGGAGGAAGGTTTTACGATTGATGAAGACCGGGCGGAGGGTGAATTGAAGGGTGAAGGAGAACTGAATGAGGCAAATGAACTGCTTCGTCAGGTTTTTACTGAAACCGTGCTGGAGACTCAGAGCGAATTGGAACGCGATTCACTGACCGATTTTCTAAACCGTCGGTATTTTGAAGATAAAATAAATAATTATCTGTTGTCTTCGAAATCCTGCGGAACATTTTTTATGATGGATTTGGATAATTTCAAACAGGTCAACGATACATATGGGCATAAAACCGGCGATGAACTGATTCAGGCATTTGCTGATGTTATTCGGGAAAACACAAGAGATGATGATTTTGTCTGCCGTATGGGCGGGGATGAGTTTGCAGTTTTTTTCTTTGAGTTAGAGGAGGAACGTGTCATTTGCAAACGTGCGGAAAGTATTATTAAAGATTTTGCAAAAATCAGAACGGAGATGGGATGCAGTATGTGTTCCGTTTCCATTGGAATCATGACAAAATATTACGGTGGTGAGGAACTGGATTGCGAGCAGTTATATGAAAAAGCTGATCAGGCTTTATATTATGTAAAAAATAATGGGAAAGACGCGTATCATCTGTTTGAATCCATGCCGGAAGATTTGAAAAATAACAGACAGACCGGTTGTCAGATGGATTTAGACCAGTTGATGCGGCAGGTAACCGAAAGGAAATATCGTCCGGGTGCTTATGCAGTAGAATACGACCGTTTTTCATTTATTTACCAGTTTATTGCTCGAAATGTGGAGAGAAACGGACAGCATGTACAGGTTGTTTTATTGTCCATGGAATTGCCGAAAGATAGAGAAATTTCATTGGAGAGAATTGAAGATTCATTAGTGCTTTTGGAGTCAGCCATTGTACGGTCACTGCGCAGAGGAGATGTGACAAGCCGCTTTAGTTCCACTCAGCAAGTGGTTGTTCTTATGGATGCGTCGAAAGAAGATGGTGTGATGGTAGCTAACCGTATTTTAAAAAAATACAATACGCTTGCTAAAGAAGCAGCAATTACAGCACGTTTCGATATTGTGGAGGTGCCACATGCTTTTTCTAAAAGGACAGAAAAAAACGAAGAAAAGGCTTGACAACGCCAGTCAAATACGCTATACTTACCACCTGTAAAGAAAAAAACTTTACAGGTGGTGCTTTTATGTCGAAGGAAAAATCGTTATCTGAGTTAGATGAGATTGTAGAATTATCGTATTTGTATGATTTTTACGGTGCTCTGCTCAAGGAGAGTAATCGTGTCGTATTTGAGGATTACGTTTTAAGTAATCTTTCATTGAGCGAGATTGCGAAAGAGCGGGATATTACCAGGCAGGGTGTATATGACATTGTAAAGAGATGCCGCACTCGTTTAAAGGGGTACGAAGAAAAACTACATTTGATTGAAAAATTTCAGCTGACAAAGGACAAACTTGGTGAGATTGAAAGTATTGCAAAAGAAAATTTTGATGAACAAACGGCAGGACAGATTACAACACTCGCCGAAGAGATATATGAACTGATATAAAGAAAGGGGATTACTCGTGGCATTTGATAATTTGACGGCTAAACTTCAAAATGTATTCAAGGGTCTGCGCAGTAAGGGCCGCTTGACGGAAGCAGATGTTAAGGCTGCACTTCGTGAAGTGAAGATGGCTTTGCTTGAAGCAGATGTAAACTTTAAAGTAGTAAAGCAGTTTGTCAAAGCGGTACAGGAGCGTGCGACCGGGGAAGACGTACTCAATAGTCTTACGCCCGGACAGACCGTTATTAAATATGTAAATGAAGAACTGGTCAAGATGATGGGAGAAACAACCACAGAAATTGACCTTCTTCCCGGCAATGAGATTACGGTTATTATGATGTGTGGTCTCCAGGGTGCCGGTAAAACGACTACGACAGCGAAAATTGCCGGAAAGTTAAAGGCAAAAGGAAAAAGACCGCTTTTAGTTGCGTGTGATATTTATCGTCCGGCTGCGATTGAGCAGTTGCAGATAAATGGAGACAAGCAGGAAGTTCCTGTATTTTCGATGGGAACGAATCACAATCCGGTGGATATTGCAAAAGCCGGTGTGGAGCACGCAAAGGCAAACGGAAATAATGTAGTGATTCTCGATACCGCCGGACGTCTTCATATTGATGAGGACATGATGGAGGAACTCGCGAAGATAAAAGAGCAGGTAGAAGTTCATCAGACCATTTTGGTTGTGGATTCAATGACCGGTCAGGATGCGGTGAATGTAGCATCATCCTTTAATGAAAAGTTACATGTGGATGGCGTCATTCTTACAAAACTTGACGGTGATACCAGAGGTGGTGCGGCACTTTCAATTCGTGCTGTGACCGGACGACCGATTTATTATGTCGGTATGGGTGAAAAGTTATCCGATTTGGAGCAGTTTTATCCGGACCGCATGGCGTCCCGAATCCTTGGCATGGGCGATGTGCTGTCGCTGATTGAAAAAGCGGAAGAGCAGATTGATGAACAAAAAGCCGCCGAGATGGCAAAGAAGATTAAAAAAGCTGAATTTGATTTTAATGACTTTTTAGAGCAGATGCAGCAGATGAAGAAGATGGGCGGCTTAAGCAGTATTCTCAGCATGCTTCCGGGCATGGGGTTACCTGCGGATTTAGAAATTGATGACAATGCCCTCAAAGGAACGGAGGCAATTATTTACTCCATGACAATTGAGGAGCGGACGAATCCGGGAATCATTAATCCATCGAGAAAACGCCGCATCGCAAAAGGTGCCGGTGTAGACATCAGCGAGGTAAACCGTCTGATGAAACAGTTTGAACAGAGCCGTAAGATGATGAAACAGATGTCCGGTATGATGTCCGGAAAAGGACGAAGAAAAGGCGGATTTGGCGGCTTTAAGTTCCCGTTTGGCGGGATGTAATGTGATATCCAAAAAGAATTTCTTTGGAAATTTTTTGGAGATAGATTTTTAGATTAGAATAAGGAGGTGAAAGACGTGGCAGTAAAAATCAGATTGAAAAGATTAGGGCAGAAGAAATCACCATTTTATAGAATTGTAGTTGCTGATGAGAGATCTCCTAGAGATGGAAGAAACATCGCTGAGATTGGTACTTATGACCCAAATCAGGAACCATGTGTTGTAAAGGTAGACGAGGAAGCAGCAAAGAAATGGTTGCAGAATGGTGCTCAGCCGACAGACGTAGTTGCACGTTTGTTCAAACAGGCAGGTATTGAGAAATAGGAGGGCTGGTAATGAAAGAATTAGTAGAAGTGATTGCTAGTGCATTAGTAGACAGTCCGGAAGATGTCGTTGTCACGGAGACAGAAGATGAAAAACAGATTGTTTTGAATCTTACGGTAGCACCGGAAGACATGGGTAAAGTGATTGGTAAACAGGGACGTATTGCGAAAGCAATTCGTACCGTTGTCCGTGCCGCCGGTTCTAAAGGTGACAAGAAGATTATGGTTGACATTCAATAAGGATGAGGCGTGTTCTCGCGCCATGAATACCCTGCGGGCTTTTGCCTGCGGGGTGTTTTGTATCTTACCAAAAAGAGGGAAAGGATGAATTATGGAAGATTTACTGCGAATTGGTGTTGTGACAACAACGCATGGGATCAAAGGGGAAGTGAAAGTATTCCCGACAACGGATGATGTAAAACGTTTTAAAAAATGTGATGAGGTTATTTTGATTACAAAAGAGGGAAATTTAACGCTTCATGTGGAGAGTGTGAAATATTTTAAAAATATTGTAATTTTGAAATTTAAAGAATTTAATAATATAAATGATGTTGAGCGGTTCCGTAAGTGCGATTTGATGGTTACGAGAGATAATGCACTTCCGCTTAAAGAGGGGCAGTATTATCTTTGTGATGTTCCCGGAGCCGTTGTTATTGACGAGGATACCGAAGAGGAAATCGGCAAAGTAACAGATGTTATGGAAACCGGAGCAAACAACGTATTCGTAATTGAGACAAAAGAGGGAAAAGATGTGCTTTTTCCGGTTATCCCGGACTGCATCAAGAAAGTGGATACAAAAGAAGGAATTGTAAGAGCACATGTCATGAAAGGGCTGATGGAATGAAATATTATGTAATGACGTTATTTCCGGAAATGATTGAACAGGCGATGAACATAAGTATTATGGGGCGTGCCATGGCGGATGGGCTGATTTCTCTGCATGTAATGAATATACGGGATTATACGCTCAATAAGCATGGAAAAGTGGATGATTATCCGTATGGCGGGGGCGCCGGTATGGTGATGGAGGCAGAGCCGATTTACCGCTGTTATGAGCAGATATGCAGCGAAGTGGGGAAAAGACCACGTGTTATTTATTTGACACCGCAGGGTGATGTTTTTTCTCAGAAACTTGCGAAAGATTTTTCAAAAGAAGAGGTGCTTGTCTTTTTGTGCGGTCATTACGAGGGCGTAGACGAGCGTGTGCTGGAAGAAATTGTGACCGATTATGTGTCAATTGGTGATTATGTACTGACAGGCGGAGAACTGCCGGCACTTGTGATGATGGATGCGATTGCCAGACTGGTTCCCGGTGTGTTAAACAATGAGGAGTCTGCGGAGACGGAAAGTTTTTCAGATGGTCTGTTAGAATATCCACAGTATACAAGACCGGTTGAAATTTTAGGGTGCAGAGTGCCGGATGTTTTGATGAGCGGACACCATGAAAAAATTAATGAATGGCGCAAAGAACAGTCCATTATGCGCACACGTGAGAGAAGACCGGATTTGTACCAAAGCTGGCTTGAAAATAATTCGGATACTTGACCGAAAACCTTGCTTTTTACAAGGGAAAACGATATAATAAAAATGATATGTTGCGAGAGTGAAAGGAGAGAAGAACATGAGTCGTTTTGCACGGTGTGAGCGGGATACCAAGGAAACGGAAATTGTCATTGAACTGGATTTGGATGGAACCGGTCAGTATGACATACATACAGGAATTGGCTTTTTTGACCATATGCTGGAGGGATTTGCCAAACATGGTTTGTTTGATTTGGCAGTATCGGTACAGGGAGATACCCATGTGGACGCCCATCATACGGTAGAGGATACCGGAATTGTTTTAGGACAGGCGTTTTTGAAAGCATTAGGTGACAAAAAGGGAATTGCCCGTTTTGGTTATTTTGTATTGCCGATGGACGATGCACTGGTGCTTGCTTCTCTTGATTTTTCGGGACGCATGTATTTTGCCTATGACGCTGAGCTAAAAGCACAGCGGCTTGGTACGATGGAGACGGAAGTGGTGAAAGAGTTCTTTATGGGATTAGCAAGCGGTGCACAGATGAATCTGCACATTAAGCAGTTAGCAGGAGAAAACACTCACCATGTAGTAGAGGCGATGTTTAAAGCGGTTGCAAAATCGATGGATATGGCTTCAAAAGTAGATGACAGAATTGAAGGAGTCCTTTCGACAAAGGGCGTTCTTTAAACGATAGAGGAGGAAGAGACGTGTCTTATAAAAAACTGATTCCCTTTATTAACGGGGAGAATGAATTAGCTGCCAATGTAGTGACGATGGCAGAAGATTATTGTTTTGCGGGAGCAGATGAATTGTTTTTATACAATTACTCTAAAATAACAGAAGAAAGAGAAGAATTTTTAGCAACCTTAAAAGAGATTGATAAAAAAATTGATATACCATTTATTGTTGGCATGTATGCAGCCCGTTTTGAAGATGTAAAAAAAGCATTTTACACAGGAGCGGACCGCGTAGTTGTGAAATACGAAATCTGCCCGGATGAAGGTGTGATTAAAGAAGCTGCAGCCAGATTTGGTGAAGATAAAATTCTTGTGGAAGTGGATGAAGGGCTTCCATTTGAAAAAATTGCTTTTCCGGTATCGACACTTTTATTGAAACATGTAAATACCGGAGAACCATTAAACCGAAGAATAAAAGCAAGCGGAAAGAACTTTCTGATTCGAGACAGTCTGCTCCGCAACGATTTGGAAGATTTGTTGAAAATCGAAGAAGTACAGGGCGTGGCAACCAATTATTTTGAGCGCCACGATTTGTTCAAAGTAAAACGAAATATGGAAGAGGCCGGTATTGAGATGAATACATTTAAAAGTGCCATTCCATTTTCAGAATTTAAAACAGATGATAAAGGATTAGTTCCTTGTATCGTGCAGGATTACCGTACGGGTCAGGTGCTGATGCTTGCCTATATGAACGAAGAGTCATATCAGGCTACCTGTGAGACCGGAAAGATGACGTATTTCAGCAGAAGCCGTCAAAAATTATGGTGCAAAGGAGACACCTCCGGCCATTATCAGTATGTAAAAGAACTTTCGTTAGACTGTGATAACGATACGATTCTGGCAAAAGTGCATCAAGTTGGTGCTGCCTGCCATACCGGTTCTTACAGCTGCTTTTTCAAAGAACTGGCAAAGAAAGATTACATTGATACCAATCCATTAACGATTTTACAGGAAGATTTTGAGACGATTGAAAACCGAAAGAAAAATCCGAAAGAGGGTTCGTATACCAATTATCTGTTTACGCAGGGAATTGATAAAATTTTGAAAAAATGCGGGGAAGAAGCGTCGGAAATTATTATTGCGGCGAAGAATCCAAATGCAGAAGAGTTAAAGTATGAGATTGCTGATTTCCTCTATCATATGATGGTACTTATGGCAGAATGTGGTCTGACTTGGGAAGACATCACCAGAGAGTTGGCAAATCGCAGATAAACGTTAAATCAATAAGAATAAGGAAGGTGTGTAGAATGGAAAGAACAATTCTGGAAGCATTGGGGTATTATTTGATTCGTTTGGTTATGTTTGGAGCAACAGCGGCTGCCGGCATTGCGGTTGGTATTAAACTTCGTAAAAACAAAAACGCAAAAGAAGAAGCAAATACAGAAAATTAAGGTGAATCCATATGATTGGCAGAAAACGTAAGAGACTTGGCGATTTGCTGGTAGATGCCGGCGTGGTTACCAGTGAACAGCTTGGGGAAGCGCTCAAAAAGCAGAGAGAACTTGGCTTGAAGCTTGGCGAGACATTGATTGAGTTAAAATTTACCGATGAAAATGAAATTGTAGAAGCTCTTCATCAGCAGATGGGCTATCCGGTAGCAAAAATCCGCGAGGCAAAAATTGCACCGGAAGTAATTTCACTTTTGCCGGAGACAATTGTAAGAAAGCACAATGTGGTTCCGTTTGAAGTTGATCCGGATAATCCGAATATCCTGCGTGTGGCAATGGCGGACCCGATGGATATTATTGCAATTGATGATTTGGCGATTGTGACGAACATGCAGATTGAGGCGATGGTTGCGACACCGTCCGATGTGCGTTTTGGGATTGAGCGCTATTATGGAAATGAGCAGGTTGCCAAGATGGCAGAAACATATTCCAAAGAGCGCAGGGAGCAGCAGAATGCCAGAGAAAAACAGGAGGAAGCAAACGAAGAAGTTGATAATGCACCGATTGTTTTACTGGTAAATAAAATTATTGAGCAGGCAGTGAACGAAAGAGCGAGTGATATTCACATTGAGGCACTGGAAGACAGCGTGCGTGTGCGTTTTCGTATTGATGGTGTGATGCAGGAAATGATGCGTTATGAAAAAGAATTATTAAATGCAATTGTAGCGCGTATTAAAATTATCAGCGGCATGAATATTTCTGAGAAAAGAGCACCGCAGGATGGACGTATGACACAGCGTTTTGACCGTGTTGAATATGATATTCGTGTATCGAGCCTGCCGACAACTTTTGGAGAAAAGATTGTAATGCGTCTGGCATCGAAGTCAGCGCTTACGAGAGATAAAAGTGAACTTGGATTTCCGGAAGTGGAGATGCGCCGGTTTGACCATTTGGTTCACCAGCCGCATGGCATTATCTTAGTTACCGGACCTACCGGTAGTGGTAAATCGACAACGTTGTATACAGTACTGAGTGAGTTGAATGAGGGCAGTGTAAATATTGTTACAGTTGAGGATCCGGTTGAGGCCGATGTGGATGGAATTAATCAGGTTCAGGTAAATGAAAAGGCGGGACTTACATTTGCATCTGCGCTTCGTTCTATTCTTCGTCAGGATCCGGATATCATTATGATTGGTGAGATTCGAGATGAAGAGACGGCAAGTATTGCAGTAAAAGCCGCAATCACCGGACACTTGGTAGTAAGTACCCTGCATACAAACAGTGCAGCAAGTACCGTTACCCGTCTGGCGGATATGGGTGTGGAGCCATATCTGATTGCCGATTCTACGGTTGGTATTATTGCACAGAGGCTGGTGCGCCGTCTGTGTCCGAAGTGTAAGAGACAAAGGATGATAACCGATGAAGATAAAAGGAGACTTCGGATTCGCGGAGAAGGAACACAGCCGATTTACGAGCCGGGCGGACAGGGCTGCGCATTCTGTAATGGTACCGGTTACCGCGGACGAATTGGTGTATATGAGATTATGACGGTATCTCCGGAAGTAAGAAAAGTAATTGCTGCCGGCGGCGGTGCCGATGAAATTCAGAAAGTTGCCTTGAGTGAAGGAATGACAACGTTACGTATTGGTGCGGCAAAACTCGTTTTGCAGGGAGTTACCTCCATTGCAGAAGTGGAGCGCATCGCGACAGAATAATGGCAGGAATGGAAATGGGGAGGTCGTAATGACGATTGATGATTTGCTGATTCGAGCAAGAAAAATGGGCGCAAGTGATGTTCATGTAACGGTAGGTATCCCACCGAAATGCCGTGTAAACGGAGAACTTGTGACGTTGATGGAAGGACGGATTCTTCCGGCAGATTCTAAAGCATTAGTAGAACAGATGATACCGGGGCGTCTGGTAGAACGATTTAACCGCGAAGGAGAAGTCGATTTTTCCTATGCGATTAAAGGCGTGGGACGCTTTCGTGTCAATATTTTCAAACAGCGTGGAACGATGTCGTTTGTTATCCGACTTGTGAATACCGAAATTCCAAGTCCGGAATCACTTGGTTTACCGCAGTCCGTTTTGGAACTGGTCAAGAAAAAGCGTGGTCTGATTTTAGTTACCGGACCGACAGGAAGCGGTAAATCGACGACGCTGGCATCTTTGATTCATATTATTAACCAGACACAGAACAAACATATTATTACACTGGAAGATCCGATTGAGTATTTACATAGTCATGAAAAATCAATTGTAAATCAGAGAGAGGTCGGAATTGATACCCAGTCCTATGCAGGGGCGTTGCGCGCTGCGCTGCGAGAAGATCCGGATATTATTTTGGTTGGTGAGATGCGAGACTTAGACACGATTGCTACCGCAGTTACAGCGGCAGAGACCGGACACCTTGTACTATCGACTTTGCATACCATTGGAGCGGTTCCTACGATTGAGCGTATTATTGATGTATTTCCAATGAATCAGCAGGCGCAGATTCGTTTGCAGTTAGCGACTCTTTTGGAGGCGATTATTTCCCAGCAGTTACTGCCTACGGCTGACCGCAAAGGCCGCGTGGCAGCCTTTGAAATTATGTATGCCAACAGTGCGGTCCGCAATTTGATTCGAGAGGCGAAACCACATCAGATACCATCCATTATCCAGACCAATAAACAAAGCGGCATGATGATGATGGATGATGCGCTTTATGAGCTTTACCGCACACATCAGATTACGGCTGAGGATGCGATGACATTTGCACAGGACCCGTCGAATTTGGCAAGACGTATTCCGGCTGGGAAAATGCCAACACCGTTAGCTGAACCTTCGTGGCAGATGGATGACTGGGATGGTCCTACGTTTGGGAGCGGTGGTTTTTAAAACACGAGAAAGGGGAGAATGAATTGGCAAAGTATAAATACCTGATTACAGATAAATATGGCAAAGAGAAAAAGGGAACGATGGAAGCTGTCAGTGAAGAGGCAGCAATGCGCAAACTCAAGGGTGAAGGCAGCATCGTTTTGGAACTTAGTGAAGCATTTGATCTTGACAACGCCAGTTGGAATATTACGATTGGAAATCCGGTCAAAAAAAAGGATATCACCATTTTCTGTAAACAGTTTTATAGTATTTTGACAGCAGGTGTAACTGTGATTGACGGTCTGCGTATGGTTCAGGATCAGACAGAAAATAAATATCTTAGAGAAGCTCTTTACCGTGTCATGGTAAATGTGGAGAAGGGAGACAGTTTAGCAGATGCCATGGAAATGGAAAGTAAAATATTCCCGTCTCTTTTGATTCATATGGTCGCTGCGGGTGAGGCAACCGGTAATCTGGAAATTGCGTTTGACCGTATTTGTACGCAGTTTGACAAAGATATGAAATTAAATTCCATGATTAAATCTGCAATGATTTATCCAATTGTTGTTTTAGTAGTAGCAGTTGGTGTGATTATTGTTTTGATGACTACAGTAATTCCAAACTTCCAGCAGACTTTTGAAAGTATGGGCGAGGAACTGCCGATGCTGACCAAAATGGTAATTGGACTGAGTGATTTTATGACGAGTAATTTTATTGCGATAGCGATAGGACTTATTTTGCTGCTGACTTTTATTATCTGCGGTAAAAAGACAGAACCGGGCAAACAGTTTACCAGCCGGGTCGCTTTAAAAATACCGATGTTTCGCAATTTTTCCGTAAAAAATGCGGCGGCAAAGTTCTCGATGACAATGTCTACGCTTATTATGTCGGGTGTTCCTTTGGTGGAAGCCCTTGAAATTGTGGGAAATGTCATTGAAAACCGGGTGATTCGGAAAGCAGTAAAAGATTGTCGTGAAGAGGTTATGCAGGGAATTCCGATGTCAGAACCATTAGAGGCTTCTGGAGTATTTCCGCCGATGGTAACACACATGCTTAAAATTGGTGAAGAAACCGGTACGACAGAGCAGATGCTTGATAAGGTTGCGGAATACTACGAAGGAGAAGTAGAGACGGCAACGAAGAACCTTACGTCAGCAATGGAGCCGTTGATTATTGTTGTGCTTGCTGTTATTGTAGGAGGCGTAATTGGAGCGGTTATGATGCCAATGCTTAAGATTTATCAGGATGCAGGAAAAGCATAAAGAAGGCGTCAAAGAATCACTTGAAAACCTAAAGAAATTCGTGTATAATGACGATATAAGACTTATAAAGTCACCCGTACGGCTAAGCCTATACTGGTCGTGGGAAAATTAAAAAAAGGAGAGTGTAACTATGAGAAGAAAAATTCAGAAGTATTTAAGTGGTGAGAGAGAGGGTTTCTCTCTGATTGAGTTAATCATCGTTATTGCTATTATGGCAATCTTGATTGGTGTTGTAGCTTTGGTAGTACTTCCTTACTTGGAAAGTTCCAGAGAGTCTACAGACCGTGCTGCATTGAATGAGGTGGCAACTGCATTTAAGTCTGCTGCATCCGTTAACAGCAAGTATGCAAAAATTGTAAATGGAATGGCTACTGCAAAGGATTCTGACTCTTTGGATTCTGATTTGAAGAATAAGGTTGAAAGTTACCTTGAAAAATCACTTGCAGATACAGAGGCAGGTTTGTCTTCTAAAAACTGTACTGGAAAGAAATTCTATTTCCAGAAATCCAATAAAGGATTTAAGGTGTTTATTGGTGCAAGCGCAACTGAGGCTGCTAAAGACTCCGATGGAGTAGAGTTCAGTACAACACCGGCATCAAACTAATCAGTTGATTTAATTAAGAATTTTACAAGGGAGAGCCCGCTATGGCATTGGAACACTTTATCCTCTACATAATTGTATTCTTGTATGGCATCATAATAGGAAGTTTTCTTAATGTATGCATATACCGAATGCCAAAGGGGGAAAGTGTTGTCACGGTGGGCTCCCATTGTATGAATTGTAAGCATCCATTGAAGTGGTATGATTTGTTTCCTGTGTTCAGTTATTTGGCACTTCGTGGCAAATGCAGGTACTGTGGAGCAAAGATTTCGATTCAGTATCCGCTTGTCGAACTGGCAAACGGAATTTTATACGTTTTAGTGGTTGTTATCTGCGGATTGAATCCGGACAGTATCCTTTGGTGTGTCCTTACTTCTATCATGATAGTCATTGCGGTGACGGATTTGAAGACAATGAAGTTTCCAGCTGTTTGTGAGATTTTGATGATTGTCGTTGGGGCAGTTCATTTATTCTTTCATGCGTCACAGTGGCTGTATTACATCGCAGGCGCTTTGTTTATGGGAGTATTTTTACTTGTGTGCGCACTTCTGTTTAAAAAGGTTACGGGAAAAGCAGGACTTGGACTTGGTGATATTGAATTTATGGCGTGTGTTGGGCTGTGTATCGGATTTGGACATTCTTTACTGGCACTGATTGCCGGTTGTCTGCTTGGTGCAGTGATTCAGGGGGGGATTCAGTTATACCGTAAAAAATCAGGAAGATTTCCAACAACTCCTTATCTGGCGATGGGAGTTTATCTTGTTTTGTTATGGGGCGATACCGTGTTAAACTGGTATGTCCGTACTTTTGTATATTAACATTTGCCATTTTTAGAGGGCTTTTTTATAAAGCATTGTAAAAATGGCGAAAGGGATTATAGGAGGATGAATGAATGGCGAAAAAAGTAATTGTTGTACGAATTGGTACAAATGAAGTTCAGATTGTGCATATGGAACATACGGCAAATTATCCGACCGTATATGGCTGTGTACGTTTTCCTACGCCGGAAAATGCAGTAAAAGACGGTATGATTATGGAGGTTGCTGAACTGGCAACCTGCATTCGGAAAGCATGTGCAGATAAGGGGATTCGCACGAAGGATGTTATTTTTGCCGTAGCGAGCGGAAAGATTGCAAGCCGTGAGACCAGTGTTCCGATTGCTAAAAAGAAAATGAAAATCCAGCCGTTAGTTATGGCAAAAGTGTCGGATTTGTTCCCGATTGACGTGGAAAAATATATTTTTTCTTATGTGGAACAGGGAGAACCGAAGAAAACAGATGAGGGCGGACTTATTCAGGATGTCATGGTGTTTGCAGCACCGTCTGATTTGATTGATTCCTATTACACACTTGCTAATGCGGCAGGACTTCATATTGAATCAATTGATGCCGATGGAAATGCTGTTTTCCAGGTGATGCGTCGTCAGGTTAAAAGCAAAGAGGGCGTTACGATGTCAATTCAGATTAACCAGTCGGCAACGCTTGTTAATATTATCAGTGATAATAAACTTTTGCTGCAGCGAGTAGTTCCGTATGGAATTAACGTATTTACAGAGGTTCTCTTGCAAGAACCGGTATTTCAGGTGCAGACGGAAGAAGAAGCCTATACACTTCTGAAACGGAATCGTGTGATTTTACACAACTTAAATTCAGAAAATTCGGAGAATAATCCGTCATTGGACAAAAGAATTGAAGTGACAGATAATGCGTCTTACCTGATTGGCAATATTGGACGAGTAATTGAATATTATAATTCCAAATATAAAGACCGGCCGATACAGGAAATCATCTGCATGGGAAAAGGCTGTGCAGTAGCAGGAATTCATGAACTGTTGTCAAATGAACTGGGAATCCAGACGCATACGCCGGAAGAACTTGCAGGCGTTCGCTTTAACCGTAAAGTAAATATTAACGCTTACATTTTACAGTATATTAACTGTTTTGGAGCTGTTTTTGATTCGGTTCATTTTGTATCCAACGCCGTGCGTCAAAAAGAAGAAAAGAAAGGTTCCATGACAGGCGCAGTCCTGATTTTTGTAGGCTGCCTTTTGATTAGTATTTTAGTGGGTGGCTTTTCTGTGATGCGATTGTTGCAGGAAAAAGAAACCAACCGTATGTGGACGAACCGCGTACAGGCGATGGAACCGGTAGAGTCTGAATTTGCTGCTTTGCTGGAAGAGGTAGTGAATCGGAAAATGCTTGATGTGTTTGATTTATATTGTGATAATAAAAACAATCATTTTCATGCCTTGTTAAAGAGTATGGAAGCACAGTGCCCGAAATCCTTTAAGATTCAGAGTATTACCAGTGATGAAGCAAAAGTTACGATTAATGCAATCAGTACCGATAAACTTTTATCGCTGTCTGCCCTGCAGATTCAGCTTGAAAAAATTGATGGAATTTCCAGTGTGAAAATTGACTCGATTACCGAGACCAACGAAGCACTGACAAAGAAGAAACAATATTCATATACGATAACATTTGCCTACAATAAAGTGGTGGATGCGAATGAAAAAGCATCTGAGATAGAGGGCAATCAGACAGAGTAAAAAGAGAGCGGGGATGAAATGATGAAGAATGGATTGACAACCGTACAAAAACGATTGATATTGATTCTTGGCGGATTATTGATTCTGCTTGGAACCGTGATATTTGTATTTCAAAGAAATATGAAGCAGGTAAATCGTTTGAAAACGGATTCCAGTCAGAAAATGAATGAAGTAAATTATTTAAGTGATTTGCAGATTCGCGTAAATGAGATGAATGCTTCTCAGGCAAAGACGCAGAAGGAAATTCAGAAAAAATCGCAGACGTATCCGTGCAAGATGACACAGCAGAAAGCGATTAGCAATATTTACAAAATGTCAGTGGCAAGTGGTGTTCGTCTGCGTGCAATACGTCCACAGGCAGATAAGACCTTTTTTAAGGATGGGAAGTTTATTGTGACAACAGGAACCAGTGATGATGCGGAGCAGTCCACAGAATCCGAAGAAACGACGTTGAGTGATGTGGAAAAGAATCCGGAGAAAAAAGTTTCTGTTATGAAGATGGTTGGAAAGGCTTCTCCTTATGAAATTGAGCTGACCGGCACGAAAAAACAGATTTTAAAGGCTATTGACTGGGTGGCAAAAAATGAAGAACCAATGTCGGTTGTATCGATTAACCTTACATTTGATAACAGTACCGGAAAATTAAGTGGAACGATTCTAGTTCACTTTTTCAGTTTGAATGGAAACGGAAAGGCATATGTTGAGCCGGATATTTCAGGCATCATTCTTGGAAATGAAGATGTTTTTGGTACGTTTAAGAAATAAGGAATGTATAAGTTGTATGTGAGTGAAGGGAAGTGAGAGAATGAAAAGACAGGTACAGGGGTTTTCGCTGATTGAAGTGCTGATTGCGATTGCCATTTTGGGTGTCGCTTCATTGGCTCTACTTTCCTTTTTTTCGAGTGCAAATTTATATTCATCAACCGGTAAGAGCACGCAGGAAGCAGATCTTGTGGCACAATCGGTATTAGAAGAGGTAGACTCCTGCAAGACACTTACGGATATTGACAGTCAGTTGATGGCGGCGACAGGCAGTGCGTGGACGCTTGTGAAAAAAAAGAACAAGCAGATGACATTGTCTAAAAAAGTCACGTTAAATGGCTCTGATTATCAGGCGCGCGTGTTATTTGATTATGATTATGACACAACGGATTCTGAGGGAAACCAGGTGGAATCCAAATATAATAATTATGAGCAGCCAAAGTTACAGGAAATTTATTCGGCGAACAATGCCGTTATTGTTGAGTCTGACCAGTTACAGGCTGCGGTAAGTCATTTTTACTACAAAAATCCAAGTGTCAGCAAAAGCACAATTGAAAATGGACTTTCAAGAGATATCGTCATTGATGTTCAGAATGACACAGAACAGGAAGGAATTTACCGGATTGATGTTTCCTACCGTTATTCGTACAATGGAGATGAGTTTAGCGCGGTAGTGAAAAACCAGAAAGCCGAAAAAGAGACATTACAAAATATATACATTTTGTATAATCTCCTTCATGATAATGCATTGACGGATTCTGTCGAAGTGAATATGGGAGATTTATCAATTGACGAGGCAAAACAGTTGAAGTTTTATTTCATATGCCAGAAGGGAGATGCAGCACCGGCGGTCGGCTATAAAATTATGCTTAGTGGTTCCGGAAATTTCTTACAGCCTGTTTATTATACAAACGGGGCGTCTCTTTCTGCCGGAAGTTTTCAGACGGATTTTGTTACCCATGAAAAGCAGGAGAGAATTGCCGGTGTTACGGTAGATGTTTATGAAGCGTCAGAAACGAATTATTCAGAGGATAATCGAATTGTCCGTCTGCAATCATCGAAGGGGGCGTGAAAAGGATGCGAAATACGATAAAAAATATTTGGCATAGAGAAAGGGAAGGTTCCTCATTGGTTACCGTAATCATTGGGATTCTTTTTATTGCCGCCATTGGGACCATTCTTTTGACGATTGCAAGCCGTTATTTCATTTCGGTGAATGTTGACCACAACGCATCGGATAATTTTTACCAGACCGAAGGAATTCTTGAGGAAGTAAAGACCGGACTTTTGGAGTATGCCGGGGATGCCGGAGAAGAAGCTTATAAAGATGTGGTGGAGCATTACACAAAGACAAAAGACAGTATGCACAAAACTTTTTCCGAAAAGTATATCAGTTTGCTGGCATCAAAACTGATGGGATATTCGTATGCGTGGGATGAAAGCAAAGTGGGAACGGAGCAGAACTGTGACCTTTCTATTTTGAAAAAATTGTCGAAAGTTCCGGATGCTGTTACGACGCAGAAGGGAACGAACTTAGCATTTGTGATTGATGTGGATTCGGATAACCAGTATTCGTTGACCATTAAAAATATGATGATTGACTATACGGACGCTGCGGATTACCGCTCGACGATTCGCACTGATATTTGTATGAAGGTGCCGGATTATAAATTTGAAGGTGATTCTACGTTAGAGGAGATTAAGGATTACATTGTGATTTCGGATTCTTCTTTGGCGGTGGCGAATAATGATAATAATAAAGGTGTTACCTTCCGGGGAAATATTTATACCGGGGATAAAGATGCCGGCATAAAGGTAGAGAGCCAGAATGCAGCTTATTTTTACAGCCCGACCATTATCAGCAGAGGAAGTCTTGATTTGCTTGGCGGTGCAACGGTTTCCTTACAGGGCGAAAAAGCAGCGGGAAATCTGTGGGTACAGAACGTTCGCCTGAAATCACAGGGGATGGATTCGGAGTCAACACTGCAGACAAAATTGGATTTAAATGAAAATGCTTATGTGGCAAATGATTTGGATATTGAGGCAAACAATTCGGTTGTTACCCTTTCCGGAAAGTATTATGGCTACAGTTATAATGAGCAGAATACAAAGACAACATCGACGGCGCGCTCTGATTACAGCAGTGCGATTTTGGTGAATGGATTAAATACAACGTTGAAAGCAAAAAATCTGGATAAGCTGATTCTTGCCGGAAGAACTTTTGTTTCGAGAAACGATGAGAGCGGAAATGCTAGGGTTTCTGATATTATGATGGGTGAGTCCATCGCAGTAAAGAGTAATCAGATTGCCTATCTTTTGCCGGATGAGTATATTATTCCGGAAGATGGAAGAGATGCACAGGATACGCACAATCCGGTGATTCGAGGAGAAAAAGTTTCAATTGATAAAACGGCACTTTTAAATTCGAATATTGGAAAATACTTAGACTCTGCCGAGCCGTATACGGCGAACTATAGCAACTCCGGCGGTTATGTATTTTATTATTTAAAATTTAAAGATGAAAAGAATGCAAACGAATATTTCAGAAATTACTATCAAGGCTCGAAAGAGGAAGATGGTGAAATCGTATCCAATAAGGACCAGCTCGATGAGCGGGCAAAACCGTATGTATCTACGGTGGATGATACGAATATGAAATTTTCTTCAGAACTGTTTTTGGTTGCCGGTAATGTGATTCAGAATTATTATGCGGCGGGTGGAAGCAGTATGCAGTCTGATAATTACTTTGATAATGCCGGAAATCCAAACGAAGAATTGTTAGCGGATGGCAGAAAGCAGGGTCAGGATTATGTGGGGTATCAGTTATCTCTTCTTGCCTCCGGAGCAACGGGCAGTATGCGTTTGCCGGAAAATGCAAATGCACTGGTAGCAGACCGGCTGATTGATTTTTCTAAATTAACGACGGTTATGACAAAGAATGATGAAAAAAATTCCGGTGTAATTTATGCAACACCGGGAGATTATGTTGTAGACGGTTCGATGAAAAAGGGAATTATTATTGCCGGTGGTGATGTCGAAGTACAGAGTGATTTTGAGGGGCTTATTTTAGCCAAAGGGAAAGTGACAACGACAAGAAGTAATTTGAACTTAAAATCCAATATGGTTTTGGTTGGAAAACTTTTGGAAACGGCAAAAAATGACGATAAATTGAAAGAACTGTTTTATGGATATACCGGACGCGGTGTACAGAATGCAACGGATTTTTCATCCTGTATTTCGTATGAAAACTGGGAGAAAAACTCTTATTAAGCGGAAAACACATTGGAAAGGAGGCAGCGGACATGGAAAAAGTAAAAGAAAGAGATGGATTTTCCTTGATGGAAATGATAATTGTTATCGCCATTCTGGGAATGATTACCGGTGGTATTGCGGTTACTTATAATATGGTCCGTTCTGCCGATGTAAAGGGGATGGCTTATGATATTGATTCGAGCCTGACGAACTTGAAATCCAAAAACATGGGAAGTAATAAGCAGTTATTTATGCATTTGTATAAACAGTCAGGAAATTATTATATTGATTATACCGAAGAGGAAACGTATACCCCGTCAGGGGAAGGAGAGTCGGTTGGCGAATCCGGCATTTCCCTTAAATATGATGGAAAAGAATTGACGGACGGAGAGGTCATCACGATAGGAATTCAGAAAAAAGACGGTGCATTTTCCGTTGGTCCTGAAGAAATTGAAGTTTATGACGATAATGTAAATGACTACATGGTGTGTTTGGTAAAGGATACCGGCAAACATTATGTGGAAGAATTACAGTAAAGAGTTGATTGTGGAAGGTGATTGTATGAAAGGAAAAGTGCGAGCGGGATATTCGCTGATTGAATTAATGATAGCCATGGCGATTTCAGCTATTGTTCTTACGGCAATCATTGGTCTGATTGGGTTTGCTACGAGGAACATGAGAATTACACAGACCTCGGTGGATTTACAGAATCAGGCAAAAGAGACATTAAACCACATGACAACTTATGTGATGGAGGGAAGCAGTGCCAAGTGGGACGATGATAAAAAACGGCTTACGATAACAAAGGATAAAATCGGTGCAGACCATAAGCCGGAGAGTTCGCTTGCAAGTTATTACTGGCAGGATGGCGATGCCGTTTATTTTGCAAAGGACACCGAGACGAAGAAGGCGGTTTTGACATCGGATAAAAAACATCTTTTATTAGATCATGTAAAAGATTTTACATGTGAGAAAAAAGAAGATAAAGAGAAAAAGCAAAAGGATATTCTTCATATTTCACTGCAGTTGAAAAATGATGATATGGCAGAGTTTACCTGTGATAAAGAAGTTGTGATGAGAAATCAGTAAAGGAGGCGGTTTTTTTGAGGACAAGAAAGAAAATATGGTTTTTATATAGTTTGATTCCAATTGTAATCGCCATTGTTGTAGGTATCGGCGTTTATACAAGAGCATTTGGTATGTTTAGTCCGAAAGAACCGTATGTGAAAGGAAAACCGGACTCAATTGCTTTGGATTCTGTGACGGATGAAGGAAAGAACTGGATTGGCGAAATGGGTACCGGAGCGAAGCCGGCAACCTCGGATGTGCCGACCTGCGAAGGAAAAAAAGGAACAAAAGATAATCCATTTGTGATTTTAGAGATTGTTGCAGATAAGGCGCAGCAGCAGATGGGATATTTAGCGATGGACGAAAATGAGACGAAACCGCTGGATGTTTTGCAGTACGGCATTGATACTGCGGCAGATAAAAAAAGATCCTATGTTCCAGGAAGTTCATATATTATGCAAAAGGATCATTTAAAAGATATTGGACAGTGGTTTTGTAACTGGAATTATTCGGTCTATAAAATTGGGAAAAAGGCAGAAAAAGAATCCATTCCTTATACGGAGATTGCTAAGTTATATAATGTTGAGATTACATCAAACGATTTAGAAAAGGCGGGTGTGTCAACAGAGGATTTTGACGAACAGTTACAGAAAGGAAAAACAAAAAAATTCAGCAGAGAAGTTTATGATGTTCCGGCATTAATCAAAAAATATCCGGATTTCTTTGAAAAAGACAGCGATAAAAATACCATCCGTAAACCGGCAAAAGAGGATATTAATAACTGGTCGGTGAAAAAGAAAACAGAAGTTGTGAAGGAAGCAGAAGAAGAGATTTATAAGAAAACCGGATACCTTGTGGCAGTAGAGCCGGGTAAAGGTGAGTTTGGTTTTGCCAGCGAGAGTGATGCTTCAAATTTCATTTTCACAAAAACGGGAACGGATGCAGACCGCTGGATTTACGTTGAGAAGGAAGAAGATTTGCCGGAGGGGGTACTGGATAGGTACACAAACCGGACGGCACAAATTGGGCAGTATGGATTTTGGAATAACGAAACGAATATTGGCTGGACGGATTCAACATCTGAGTTATATAACTATGATAATAATCAAAATGGAAAAGAGGCTTCGGCGTTGACTGGAATGATGCTGAAATTATCCGATAACAGCAATTTGACCAGCAAATATGTGAAGTCCCCGCAGGAGACAAAGGAAGTTTATACCTTTTCTTATTATGGATTGAAAAATAATAACGTGTTAAAACGTCAGTTGTTCCATTTTACAACGCAGGAAGCATACGATGATTTTCACATGCAGGTTATCTGCATGACACCTTCGGAGCTGAATGCGATTGGGAAAAAGGATACCAAAGAAAAGGTGGATATGATAGAGCGTGCGGATATGTTCTATCTAGGCAGTTATGATTCCGAGACGAATAATATTGCGAATGTATATAAGTTATATTATAAATACGTGGAAAATCAGAAGGATTATAAGTACGATTCGTCTAAAGTGGCAGAATTTATGGACGAAGATTTGGATTGGAATTTGTGCTTTAAATTGATATATCGTTTGTGTAATAACAAAAATCTGCCGTTAGTCATGACAAACCGCCTTGGTAATCTAGAAAAATATGGAACGGCAGATGTTAAAATGTATCAATCGAAAAAGACACCGAATGTAACGAGAAAAGCGACACTGAATAATTTGGCTAAACTTTATATCATCGCGTCACAGTTTGATTTGACGGCAAAAAAAGAAGAGGATGAATCGTATATCCGAACTTTTTATGACGACATTTTGATGACGGGAAAATTAGAGCAGATAGCTTTAAATGAGACGGCGAAAACAGATGCAAAAACGCCGGCAGATAACACCGGTTATTATGTCAGGCCAAAGACAATTGAGACGGATGATTTGACGGAAAAACAAAAGTGCTATTATCTGTGGAATCCGCTTACTTTCTATCCGGAAGCGGATGAAATGGATGCCCTTTGGAATACAGACAGTCAATGTAATATTAACGTAGATAAATTTGTTTCCTATGGCTATAATCGTTCTTATTTTGACGTGAATGATGCGAGTAATATTTTTACATCATCAAAGATGGGAATGAAAGCCAAGGGCAGTGACGGCGAATATGGTAATGTGGCAATTCCGCAAAATGTAAACAATGAAAATTATTCGACATTACTTGGTAACACGGAGAATGCAGATGTTTTAAACGTTGCGATGGAGACGGCATTTCAGATTATGAATAACCGTCCGGAAACCGTAAATAATTTGGTTGTAAAGGCATTAAAACAGGCAAAGAAATATGTGAAATTAGCCGATGATTCGGTTTTGATTGATTATTCGTCCGACCGTTCGTATACCAGCGAAACCTCGTATCTGAAAGTTCAGATTCACGATAATAACAATACTGAGGATGGTTTGGTGACAAAGGTATCGCTAAAGAACGAGAGCGGTGAAACGGCACCCGGCTCAAATCTTATTCTGTATACGACAAAGGATATGACGACGGCTTGTGAGAAAACCACTTACAGTGGTAAGACCGGCTATCAGGTAAAAACATCGGCTCCTTTGATTGCGTATATCCCATATTCCATAAAGGATTGGGCAAAAGGGTATAACATCATTGAATTTGAAACCGTTGGAAGGACGTATAGCGAGCGAAAGAAAAAGACGATTATGGGCAGCCCCGTAACTTCTCAGATTACGATTGGTGAGCGGACGCTGTTTAGTCTGGAATAAGAAACGGAAGTGGAATTATGCAGAGTATTAAAGATATAAAGCAATTGTTTGAACAGGCGGAAAAAGAGCAGTGGAATGCTCTTTTTTCGCAGTATAAAACGGATGAACGCGCAGGCGTGCAAAAACTTATTACACAGTATGAGAACAAGCTTTTGAAACACAAAAAGGAGCAGGAAAGACTGTATCGAATGCTAGAGTTCGAACGCAAATACGGGGATGAATTTTCCTGTATCTGCGGTATTGATGAGGCAGGGCGCGGACCGTTTGCGGGACCTGTTGTTGCAGGGGCAGTTATTCTGCCAAAAGGACTTACGATTGAAGGATTAAACGATTCAAAACAGGTCAGTGCAAAAAGGCGTGAGGAATTGTATGATGAAATTAAGGAAAAGGCTGTGAGTGTCGGTATTGGCATGAGTTCACCGGCAAGAATTGATGAAATCAATATTTTACAGGCGACTTATGAAGCTATGCGGCATGCGGTCGAGGATTTGGATGCTGTTCCGGATTTGTTATTAAACGATGCGGTTACGATTCCTTCGATTCCGATTCGTCAGGTCGGTATTGTAAAAGGAGATGCAAGAAGTTTATCCATAGCGGCTGCCAGCATTATGGCAAAGGTTACGAGGGACCGCATGATGGTCGAATACGCAGAACTTTATCCGGAGTACGGCTTTGAAAAAAATAAAGGATATGGTTCGGCAGAGCACCGTGAGGCACTGAAAAAATACGGACCGTGTCCAATTCACAGAAGCACATTTATTCATAACTGGATTTCCTGAGGAGGGAATAGGTATGGCATATGAAAAGGAAAAAAAGACGGCGGTTGCGCTTGCATATACACCGGGTGAGCAGGCTCCAAAGGTCATTGCCAGTGGACGCGGTTATCTGGCGGATAAAATCATAGATGTGGCAAAAGAGGAAAATGTGCCGATTCATAAAGACGAAAAACTTGCCCGCTCGCTGTCGGTTCTTGATATTGGAGAATACATTCCGCAGGAACTGTACTCAATTGTGGCAGAGGTGCTAGTTTTTGTGGATGATATGGACAAAATTCAAAGTAAGGTGAAGAAAAAATAATGAATCAACGAGAAGTGGGAGCAAAAAAAGAAGAGCAGGCGGGAGAATATTTGAAATCCTGCGGCTATGAACTGGAAGCAAAAAATTATCACTGCCGGTTTGGCGAGATTGACATTATTGCCAGAGAGGGAAAGTATCTTTGCTTTGTCGAGGTTAAATATCGGAAAAATGAAAAATACGGTGCGCCGGAAGGTGCTATTTCGCCCACGAAAATAAAACGGATTTGCAAAACGAGTCAGTTTTATTTATGGGAGCATAAATTGCCGGAGGATACACCGGTGCGGTATGATGTCGTGTTTATAATCGGGGATGAATGTCGTCTTGTGAGGGATGCTTTTTCATTTTTCGGATGAAAGAAAGTAGAACGTTTACTTGCTTTTTGTTCCTAAAAGCAATATAATAGGATAGATTGGCAGAAATGGAGGATGAGCATGGGAAAAGCAATATTGGCTATTGTTGGACGGCCGAATGTTGGAAAGTCAACATTATTTAATACATTAGCCGGGGAAAAGATTTCGATTGTAGAAGACCATCCCGGTGTTACAAGAGACCGTATTTATGCAGATGTTACATGGCTGAATCATTCCTTTTCGATGATTGATACCGGCGGTATTGAGATGGATTCAAAGGATAAGATGTTAAAGCACATGAGAGAACAGGCAGACATTGCAATTGACACTGCGGATGTGATTTTGTTCCTCGTGGATGTGAGACAGGGACTTGTAGATGCGGATTTTAAAGTGGCAGATATGCTGAGAAAATCCGGAAAACCGGTGATTTTAGTTGTAAATAAAGTCGACAATTTTGAAAAATATATGCCGGATGTGTATGAATTTTACAATTTGGGTATTGGAGACCCGCATCCGATTTCCGCAGCATCCAAACTTGGTATTGGTGATATGTTGGATGCGGTTTTGGAATTGTTTGATTTGGAAAAAATTGAAGAAGAAGAGGATGACAGACCTAAGATTGCCATTGTCGGCAAACCAAATGCCGGAAAGTCTTCTTTAATTAATAATCTGTTAGGTGAAAATCGTGTTATTGTTTCAGATGTTGCCGGTACGACAAGAGATGCGATTGACACGGAAATTGTTTACAATGGCACGGAATATGTTTTTATTGATACAGCCGGACTTAGGCGGAAGAGTAAAATTAAGGAAAATATTGAACGCTACAGTATTATTCGTACGGTTGCAGCAATTGAGCGCTCGGATGTGGTCATTCTGATGATTGATGCCACGGAAGGCGTGTCTGAGCAGGATGCGAAAATCGCAGGAATTGCCCACGACAGAGGCCGTGGATTGATCATTGCAGTTAACAAATGGGATGCAATCGAAAAAGACAATCATACGGTGAAAGAATATACGAAAAAAGTACGGGACATTTTGTCCTTTGTTCCGTATGCGGAAATTATTTTTATTTCTGCTCTGACCGGACAGCGTACAAAGAAAATTTTTGATATGCTTGAAACAGTTATTGAGAATCACGCAATGCGCATCCAGACCGGTGTGCTAAATGAGATTTTGATGGAAGCAGTCGCATTACAGCAGCCACCTTCAGACAAAGGAAAGCGGTTGAAACTGTTTTATATGACGCAGGTGAGTACAAAGCCGCCGACGTTTGTTTTGTTTGTCAATAAAAAAGAACTGATGCATTTTTCGTATCAGCGGTATATCGAAAACCGGATTCGTGATACATTTGGTTTTATGGGTACACCGATTCGTATTTTTATCAGGGAACGTAAAGAAAAGGAGTAATTTATCATGGAACTTGTTTATTCAATAATCTTTTTAATCATTGGTTATGGCTTTGGAAGCTTTTCAACCGGATATGTGGTTGGAAGGATGAGTGGACATAATATCCAGTCGGAGGGAAGTGGAAACATTGGCACGACCAATGCTCTTCGTACTATGGGAGCAAAAGGCGGTGCACTTACCTTTGCCGGAGATTTATTAAAGGCATTTATTCCGACACTTTTGGTGCGCTTTGTTTTCTGTCCGAACATGGGGTATTCACCGGAAATGACCTATCTTATGACTTTAGTGATTGGTCTTGGTGTTGTAATTGGACATAATTTCCCTTTTTACCTTCATTTTAAAGGCGGCAAGGGAATTGCGGTATCGGCGGCAGTTATTGTTGCTTCTTCATCCAATACAAGCCTTGGCTGGATTATGATTGGTATCTTTTTGGCATTGTTTATTATCGTAGTTGGAATTACCAGATATGTGTCTCTTGGCTCATTGATTGTTGTGTGGTATTTTCCACTTTATGTAATTTTAGAGTATCATGGGATTGAAACGTCTTTGTTTGTCATTATGCTTTTCATTGCACTGCTTTTTACAGCACTTGCCTACTTTAAGCATGCGGGAAATATAAGACGGTTGATGAATCATACAGAACGTAAATTGGGAGAAAAAAAGGAAAAGGAGAACGAGTAGATGAAACATGTTAGTTTTTTGGGAGCAGGAAGCTGGGGAACCGCACTTGCCATTTTGTGTGCAAACAATGGACATCAGGTTACGATTTGGTCAAAGGTGAAAGCAGAGACCGATATGCTCAAAGAGCATAGAGAACATCTGGAACGTCTGCCGGGTGTAAAACTTCCGGATAGTATTGTGATTGAAGAAGATTTGGAAAAGGCATGTACCAATCAAGATATTATTGTATGGTCGGTCGCTTCTCCGTTTGTCCGTTCGACGGCACAGGAAGCAAAGTCTTTTATCAAGGATAACCAGATTATTGTAAATGTCGGCAAGGGAATTGAGGAAAATACATTGATGACATTATGCGAAATCCTTGAGGATGAGCTGCCGATGGCAGATGTCTGTGTGCTTTCCGGACCAAGCCATGCGGAAGAAGTTTCCCATGGAGTACCAACAACGGTTGTTGTTGGAGCAAAGACGGAAAAGACGGCGATGTTTGTACAGGATGTGTTTATGAGTGACCGCTTCCGTGTATATACAAGTCCGGATATGATTGGTATTGAACTTGGCGGGGCATTGAAAAATGTGATTGCTCTGGCTGCTGGTATTCTGGATGGCATGGGACTTGGTGATAATACGAAAGCTGCTTTGATGACACGTGGAATTGCTGAGATTTCCAGACTTGGTGTGGAACTTGGCGGAAAAATGGAAACATTCTGCGGTTTGTCAGGAATCGGCGATTTGATTGTAACCTGTATCAGTACCCACAGCCGGAATCATAACTGCGGTTATATGTTAGGACAGGGCAAGACGTTAGAGGAAGCAAAGAAAGAAATCAAGCAGGTTATCGAGGGCGTAAACTGTGCAAAAGCCGCGATGGCACTTGCCAATAAAAATCACGTAACAATGCCAATTGTAGAACAGATTAACGCGATTTTGTTCTCCGATAAAACGGCAGAGCAGGCAGTGGCAGACTTGCTGATGCGTGATAAAGTCAGTGAGTACAAGAGTTTGACTTGGTAGGGAATGCCTAAACGTAAGTAGAAAGCCTAAAATACAAATATTTGCCAGCGGATTTTTGCACTTGTAGTGAGTTAAAAATCCGCTGGCTTTTCAATACGGATATTTTTTATGCCGGCAGCGATTAAGGCAACGCTATTTCGTAGATTTTAGCGAAAGAGTTGTTTTTGCTTGGGAAAATTTAACAAGCTATGCAACGCTTTTCTGATTTTTATGAAATTAGCGTTGTTTTAGTACTGTTTTTAACTTTTTTTAGACATTAAAACAAGAAAAAATGCAACGTTTTATGCTTTTTTACGCAATTAAAGTTGTTTTGGTATCTTCATGATAAATTGGTGTTGACACGTAAATGTGTGTGTGATAGTATATGTATAACAGTTAGGGCGATTTGTGCCACTGACGTTATCTATCAGTACGGGCTTGTACTGGTTTCGACAGGCCAGCTGAAGACGGTGAAGCTATCCGTGGACTGTGACCACGTTAAAACGCAGACTTAAATTTAAACGCTGATAATAATAAATTAGCTTACGCTGCCTAATTATGGCGGCTGTTGTGCTTAGGCGTCCTACAACCTAGGTTACAGCATCATTCCTTTGTAGGGAACCTTGCCGGTAAAGCTTTGAATCGGTAAGAGAAACATGAAGCTACTGATATTTAGTGGGTGTTAGTTCCCGCTATTTGGAGGGAATGGTTTTCGTAAGAAAACAAAAGAACTGACTATGATAGTAGAAGAACGTGGGATTCTGGTTTGGACGCGGGTTCGACTCCCGCCAGGTCCACTAAAGCTAAACAAGTCGAACTCTCCGTTCGATATTATCGTATATAGGAATATATTTTGTTTAGTGTATCGATGGAAGTAAAAATAACGGCATTGTATGTTGTATAAGCGACATGCAGTGCTGTTATTTTTTTATAGTTTGCAAATGGAAGCTGTCCTTGTCGTTCTAAATAAAATTGACAATGATTCTTACAATTGATATACTTAATATATTGAGCACGCCAGAAATATCCTCTCTCACCATCCTAGCCAAGAGAGGAACAACCAGAGACGACATCCTCACCTACCTGCGTAACATGACAACGACATTTTGCAACACCCGATACGGCAACAAGTTATACAACCATAACGACCGTAAGTTCACACTGGATGACATCATTGAGTACATCCCAAAGGACAACATGACTTTTGAGGACCACAACATGAAAATCATCTATGGAACGAGATTCTCAAAAGTAATGCGAATGTCAAACACCATCCATACGCTTTGCGTAGAGCCATCGGAATCCTTTGCCATCGACTCAGAGATTCTATAGGCTCGATAGCCTAAAAAATGCCAATACTTGGCTACAAGTTCAACGAGTCCCTCGTTGACGGGGAAAAAAGTGACAATAACAGTCACAGATACTAAAAAGGAGTTGAGAACCATAAGACGAGTCAGATTTGAAACCATACCCATTGGTTCCAAATGCAAAACCGAATGGGATGAAAATATCATGAAAACCGAAACCGTCCGGATTCAAACTGACGGCAATGTCAACTATCGAAATGCAGTAAACCTCAAAACAGGGAAACTGATTCCAGTAGATGTATCGCAATGGGTCTGGACTGAATAACTATTAAAATCAAAAAGGAGTGATAATTATGAAACGAACAACAACAAAACTCTACGGCATACTGCTGACAGTGCTTACAGCACTTGTCTTAACAGGCTCTGCTTCTGTCACCACACAGGCAAAGACCAAGAAGCCGTATAAAACGAAAACGGTCAAAATCGCAGAGAATACCAAGAAAACTTGGTATCCATCGCACGATGTTGACATTAAGAAAGTAAAGAAAATCAGCAAGAACAAAGCATTCTCTGTAAAAATCGTAAACTGCAAGGATTCCATCCGTATCTCTGGTACAGACCGTGGTAAAAAGCAGACTATCAAAATCTACTTCAAAAACGGTAGAACTCAGAAAGTAAACCTCAAAACCGAAGTCAACTATCTGAATAAAATCAAAACAGAGTTAAAACCGATGCTTGCTGACCCGGACAAAGGTCTGCGTACTGCCATCTCCCAGTGGGAAACCAAACTGGAAAAGAAAACCAACAGAAAGTACACATTCACCGTATTCCGTGACAATGTAAACGCTGATGGAAACACCGTAGGCAATGACCCAGATGACTACACCATTGAAGAAGCCATTAAGAAAATGACAACATCTCAGAAGAAAGCACTGGTGTTAGAAGCCTACTTAACAGCCCGTATGACATACAGTAAAGCAAACAAAGGTGATTACAGCTACCATCGCAAAACAAACAGCCAATATGCTAAACTGTACAAAGGTACTTTCAAAGGTGTATGTAGCGATGGTGCTAAAATGGCATACGACATTGCCAAATCTGTAGGCTTAACGACAAAACTCGTAACATCCTATGAAATAAACCATGGTTGGTGTGTTGTAAAAGTTACAGACACCAATGGAAAAACCTATTGGCAGGGTGTACAAGCAACATCTTACTCCATGAACATGAAATCCAATTATCCGAAAAACAAAGAGTACGGTGAGTACACCAAAAAAGACATCAACAAATGGCTGTATACCCCATCAAGCATCTATCTGCATTACTCTCCGACAAAAAATCGAATCGTCCCAAATCCAACAACTCCAACAACCCCGACCACACCATCCGCTGTAACAGCCTCTGCTATCAAATGCCCCGGCTGCACCAGAAAGTTAAGCCACTTGGCATCTAATCCGTATATCACAATCGCAGACCGTGCCGCAGTCAGCTTTGTACCTGCGGGTGGTCCTAACTACTATCCGCACAACGCAGGTGGCGTTATCAGATTCTTTGATAAGAACGGTAACGAATGGTTAGATGTTCCGGATAACATCAGACAGATGTACGAAGCATTGTATCTCTAACCCCAAGTCACACGATACTATGATTAGTGTCGTGTGACATTTTTTAACGACAACAAAAAGGAGCAAACAACATGAATAGATACATCACAATTATTACCGAAGATATAGGTGCTGACAATCACAACATGGGAACCCGCACAACTGCATTTACCATTGGTGTTGACAGCACATGGTCTGATGACCAGACTATATCGGCATTCCATGACATTGCGAAAGAATACTGTCGTACAGACGAAGGCAAAAAAACCTATGATGATAACTGCCGTAATTTTAACATCGGAGACCTTATCGCATATGTTCCAACAGAAATCCTCATCAAACATGGTATCCTTCCGCAATTCCGTTTTATACCGACAGATGCCATGAATATTGACTTCAACGAACAACTCGTTGAAGAATCTGATATTTTTCCAGAAGAAGAATGAAGTTACCACCTGCATTCCATCACTTGTTGTCACAAGTCGAGATGAAACTTGTAACACACATGACCGGACAACAAGAAAGGGGCAAACAACAATGGAAAAAGTAACAATGACAAAAAATTCACCAAAGTATGGTTTCAAAAAAGGTGATGAGTTTGTTGTAAAGAGAAATATTAGAAACGAATGTGTCATAATCATGGATGATGAAGACATACCGAACTTAATCTTGAGTGAACGCAAACTAAGAAGTTATGGTACTCTCACAGGCACGCCTCAGTTATGTTTCCATTAACATCAACAGACACCACCTCAGAATCAGCTTGTCTTTAATGACAGGCTGATTCTTTTTTTTATACAAATATCCCACCACTTACTACCGTAAGTCGAGATGGAATTTGTAATACGACACTTTATATATGTTTTCTATAAATTGGAGGTGAAACAAAATGAGAAAATGGGTTCTAATCGAGGTTGAGAACCAAAATATCAATGAGCCTGACACATATAATTCATATAAAGAGGCTTATAAGGAAATGAAAAAACGATATGGAATTTTAGTAAAAGATGGAGAGGAAGCATCTATCGGTTCACATAATGCAAGTATTCAGACCGATTTATACAACATTGATTGGAAAATATATGAAGTAAACTGAGACTAAATTTGCATTTAACTTAGAAAACGGAGGAATAAAAAAATGGCAGAAATTAGAATCGCAAAAAGACGCAGAATGAATAGAAAAGGGTTACTTGAAATGCTGCAAACCGTATTTTCTGACGAAGATACCAACGGTAGTAACGGTCTTGAATTTTCAAAATTATCAACCACCGAAGATAAATCAGATGATGATATGATGTTTGAAAAATATTCAGACAAAAACATGGATGAACATACTGTAATCACAGAATATGCAGACTGGTATATGAACACCATGAACGCATATTGTAACAGATGGCAGGACTATTCTTGTGAATATGACCGAAAAGGCAAGGTCGTAGCAATCGCATATGCGTATTATTAAACAACACAATAGAAAGGTAGGTATAAAAATGGATATTGAAGAAATAATGATTGATTTTTTATTAAATAAGGCAAATGAGGAACAAATTGAAGAATTTTTTGGATATGCCCCACATGGATTCAGTAGAGAAGATATCGAAGACAATCTGGGACAGATGCCAGATGATGTATTTGATGAGTTGATAGAAGAATTGATTCTGTAACATAATAAAAAAATCCATTACGAGATAATAGAAATGAACTTAGAACTATCACACTACCCAACCACTTGCTATCACAAGTCGAGATGGAATTTGCAATGCACAAAACCAGACAACAAGAAAGAGGAATAAAAAATCAATCAATTCGTAGCGAAATGGATGCTATGAGTGCTGAGATCAAGGCTCTTATTGCAGATGTTAAAACTGCCAGATAGAGTTATCATAATAAATCAAATACTTTAATTAAAATTTAGCGAGGGCTAAGCTGCATAAATGCAGCTTAGCCCTCATTTTAATAAACGACACCCTATCGGGTGTCGGGAAAAAATACGAAAGAAAAAACCAAAAGGAGGCTTTATTATGCAGCAACATTTAGAAATAAGAGACAATTTCGGAAACAGGGGAACATTAACTTTTCATTACAAAGAAGATAAGCCGGTTGCGGTTACTTCTGTTGCCATGGATTTCGCCAGAATGATAGGTGTTCTGGAGACACTAGGAAATATTCCGGATAACAGCTATTATAAGAATAAAATGGATTTATATTGCTGGGCAGAAGAATTTGTACATGACAAAGATATAACGGATGCCGTTATCTTCTTTGAAAAGAAATTAAAGGAATTACAGGAAAAATAAAACTATTTTGTTTTATCATGTTCTATGATTTCGGAAACAGAGCAGTCAAGAATGAAGCATAGGGTGTCAAGCGTCTTAGTTGTAATCGCTTCACCCTTTTTCATTCGATGAATCGTATTTGCAGACAATCCTTGCTTAAAAATCAGTTCATATTCAGATATGTTCTTTTTTTCTAAAGTTTCAAAAAAAGGTTTATACGAAATCATATCTTAAACACTCCTTACAAAATATAATTTTAGCATACTTAATAGTTTGAATATGCTTAATATATTGAGTATGTAGAATGTTTTTTTGATTAAAAACAGATTCCATCCATTTGTTGATTTATGAGGAAATAATAAACAATGTCTACACTCTGGGAATTGTTTCAATGATGTAAAGAGATTCACTAATATTTTGATTTACGAGTAAAAGCGGCATGTAGAATTAGATAATCATATTTTTTTGTTAACTATAAAAAAACACGACACTACACAAAAACACACTATTATATAGTTTTGTTTGTATACAATAATTGATTATTTGATTCTTATCGTTTCTTTGTATTATCAATTTTTTTAGGACATTCTTTGGTTATCAATATTGATTTATCTGTAATATTTTTGATTCACGATTGATAAAAACAATTCAAAATTATAAATATATATTGACAAAATAGAACATGTGTGCTATAACAGATTGTAGTAGAACCAATATCCGAATAGAAAATAATATTAAATTTAGTGGTCGTGTGTCCGGATGGCACACAGCAAGCCATTGGATTTGTATTATTTTCTATTCGGATATTTTTTTATGCCCTCTTCTACCATTGCGTGTAGTTGCAAGTTTTATTTGTCCGATTATCAAAAAGAAAGGAGTTGGTATTATGAATTATGATGCCATCATTTATGAAGACACAAAAAATTTTTTTAGTAATGTGAACAACTGGCAAAATCATTTGCCACGCGTCATCTGTTCCCTTTTGGTTTCTAATCTCGAAAATAGCGTTATACGAGAAAATACAATGCGTAACAATAGAGGCAATACAGGTATGCTTCCGGTGCCTACAAAATTGCCGAACTATTGTATTGCGCAAGCTATTTTACATAAGGAACATGTACGGCGGATTAAGTTCGGTATGAGTGACGCATCACTTTTATGCTTTTATGTAAGTGAAGGAGAAAATGAAGGAATTTATATTCACGATGAACAGATTATCCGGTCTAAAATTCGTGAGTACAATATCAGTATTGATAGAAAAAACATACGGGAGGTGATTTCTATTCTGGAAGAAAATGTTCCTGTAGTAACACCAAATCAAGACCCAGATTTGATTGCATTACAGAATGGGATTTTCAACTATAAAACGAAAATCTTAGAACCCTTTTCGCCGGATATTATACTAACCTCTAAAGCAGATGTTGCGTATGTACCTGCAGCGCAAAACCCGGTCATTCATAACCCGAATGACAATACGGATTGGGATGTAGAATCGTGGGTTGCATCGTTGTCCGATGACCCGGATGTTGTTAAATTGTTGTGGCAGTTGATAGGTGCGGTTATCCGTCCGCATGTTTGTTGGCATAAAACAGCGTTCTTGTATTCAGAACAAGGAAACAATGGAAAAGGAACTTTGTGTGCATTACTTCGGAATATCTGTGGACACAAAAGATGTGCATCTATTTCAATTGTGGATTTTTCCAAAGATTTTATGTTGGAACAGTTAACGAAATCACTGGCGGTCATTGTGGATGAAAACCCAACAGATGTAGTCGTGAGGGATGCTGCAAATTTCAAAGCAGCAGTAACAGGTGATGTAATACAGATTAACAGAAAGTACAAACCGGCAATCGATTGTAGATTTCAAGGAATGATTGTTCAGTGTATCAATGCCCTGCCTAAATTTGATGACAGTTCGGAATCTATTTACCGCAGACTGATGGTCATTCCATTTGAAAAGTGTTTTACCGGACAGGAACGCAAGTACATCAAAGACGATTATCTAAATCGTAAAGAGGTTCTTGAGTATGTAGTATATCGGGTGTTAATGTTAATGCCGGATTATTATGAGTTTGATAATGTGTACGCATGTCAAAAAATGCTGATGCAGTACAAGGAGTTTAACGACCCAATCAGAGAATTTCTGAATGAAATGCTCCCTGTATTTCAGTGGGATTTGGTACCGTACGCCTTTTTGTTTGATTTGTATAAAGCATGGCGTATGAAAAACTATCCGGCAAGCAAAACAATTGGACGGAACACTTTTAACAAAAAGATTCGTCAACTGCTTGCCAACGACCCAACATGGGAGCCGTTAAAGAATAGTGTAAAGCCGGGAACTATGATGGATAAACCAGAGTATTTAATCGTGGAATGGAACCTTTGTGATTGGCAAGCCCCTCTCTATACGGGTGCTGACATAAACCAGAAATGCCGTCCGATGTTAAAAAGTTCTTATGCTGGAATCCGCAGGCGGTAATATAAGGAGCCGTTCCGGCTCCGGGTAAAAGATTGGAAAACTCGAATCCCTAAAGAAAGGGGTTAGTGGTTGGATGTAAATGTCCGAAAGGATGCAGCTAAGAGGCGGTGTGAAGAGGCACTGCCTCGGAAAGGAGCAAAATGCAGTTACAAAAAATGCCGTTGGAAGAGCGGATTGCCCGCATGAAAAATGGGTATTATGCACACCCGGAATATGTATCGGCAGCGATTGAGTCTTTTGCGCAGATGCCGATTACTTCTTATCTATCCGAATATCCGGACAGATTAAAGAAGTTGTCAGCCTGTGTGGGAATTACCGAAAAAAGAATGCAGGAAATGTCGTACCGGGAGGTTGCAGCCCTGATTTATCAACGCTGGCGGGTAAATCCGAGGGATTTAGGTCTGGTGGAAGCGATTATAACACTGACACTTCCCTTTGACCAATGCTATGAGGAAAGGAAACATATTTATGAAAAGTACCGCTAAAATCTCTCTGGAGAAACGATTACAGGAACTGCCAACTATGCAAGCAAATTTCCTTCGAGTGTTTGAACTGCCGATTGATTCCTATTTTTATGATTGGGACAGGCGGTTCGGTGGTTCGTATTTTGCATCTGTTTTTGCTAAAGAGATACGACCGTATGACCCGTTGTATGAAGAGCGATATTTGCTCTGCGAAGCAATCCATTTCGGATATACAATCCCACCGGTGGAATATCTGCAGCTATTTTATCACATTTTAATCGAACCATTTGGAAAATGGGAAGAACACGACAGAAAGGAGTAAAAAATCATGAATATGCCGTATGTAATACAGGAAAGCAGTGCAGGGATAACAAGGTATGGGATTGCAGACGCCATGCTTTCTAATCGACAGATTGACTGTACCGGGGAAATTACAACAGAACGGGCAAATGCACTTATTTTACAACTTCGCTATCTGCAGCAGGAAAACCCTAAGGAAGCGATTGTCATGTACATTAACAGCCCCGGAGGGGAAGTGTCTGCCGGACTTGCGCTGTATGATGTGATGCAGGCGGTAAGCTGTCCGGTTCATACGGTCTGCGTGGGAACGGCAGCCAGTATGGGAGCGGTGTTGTTTCTGTCCGGTGACCACAGAGAGATTTTTCCACATGCCAAAGTGATGATTCATGACCCGTTAATTCCGGAAGGGGTTGGGGGCAGTGCGCTTCGTGTGGAAAATATCAGTCGTGAGCTGATGAAAACCAGAGAAGTGATTGGAAGTATCATTGGAAAACACACCGGAAAAAGCATGGATGAAGTTTACGCTGCAATGGCGAAAGACACTTATTTTGATGCGACACAAGCCCTAGAGTTTGGCTTGGCAGATGCTATCATAGAAAGGATATGAGGTGAACAAAATGGCACAAGGATACCGTATTTTGGCGCAGGACTGCCAGATGAGCAACGATACATGGAAAACAGGGCTTAATAACAATGACCTGATTATTGGGGTAAGTGGCAGCGGTAAGACAAGAGGTTATGTGCTGCCTAACATTTTGCTTGGAAACGAAAGCATGATTATTGGAGATACCAAGGGGAATCTGGTCAAACAGTCCGAAAAACAGCTTAAACAAAAAGGGTTTCAGGTTGTACGCATTGACTTTACGGATTGCAAACATTCCTGTGGCTATAATCCGTTTGACTTCATTCGTTATGATGCAGAAAGGCAGTGCTACAAAGAGCAGGATATTTTGACGGTAGCAGCGTGTATTGTACCTGTAAAAGGATTTAGCGACCCTTATTGGGAACTTGCTGCAAGGATGTATCTTGAAAGTTTTATCGCCTATATTCTTGAGTGTTTACCAAGAAAAGAACATTCTCCCGACTATGCTGTCCGTCTTCTTATAGAAATGGGAACGGGGCGTTATGAACGCTTGATGAAAGAACTGGAGGAAATCAATCCGGACAGTTTTGCGCTGCAGCGTTTCCAACTGTTCAAGGAAAATGCCAAAGCAGAGAAAATGCATGAAAGCATCCGGGGGATTTTGGCAGAAAAGTTGTCGGCACTGGCATTCGACGGAAGCAAAGCGATGTTTCACAAAAAGAAACGAATCGACTTCGCAAAACTTGGCAGGGAAAAGACAGCCGTGTTTTTCACGGTAAGTGATACAGACCGCTCTATGGATAAACTGGCTGACCTGTTTTTCACTCAGGCAATCCATGTTCTCTGCCAAAGTGCAGACAGGGATTATCCGGACAACCGCTTGGCGGTGCCGGTGAGGCTTTTGTTAGATGATTTTGCGGCAGGACTGTATATTCCGGAGTTCGATAAGATCATATCGGTCATTCGTTCCAGAGAGATTTCTGTCAGTATCATGTTACAAAGTATTTCCCAATTGGAAAGTATGTATGGACATCCGGGTGCCATGACCATTATCAATAACTGCGATAATTGCCTGTATCTGGGCGGACAGGATGTGGAAACCGCAAAGTACATGAGCGTAAAAGCCAATAAATGGGTAAATTCCATTTTGGAAATGCCGCTGGATAAAGCATGGCTGTTTACCAGAGGACAAAAAGCACGGCTGGTCAGAAAGTATGTACCGGCATAAAAAAGTTAAAATCTAGGAGGATTTAGAATGAATGATGAAAGATTAAATTTACCGGCAACCGAAACCATAAACGACATTTGCCTATTTGCAGAAAAATTAAAAGAAAGGTTGGAACAAAAATACAAACAGTATCAGGTTACGGTGCAACAGGTAACAAAAAATAACGGTGTTAAACTAACTGGAATATCGATTCTTGAAAATGGGTGCATAACAGCACCCACTATTTATTTGGAGGACTTATTTGAACAGTATCAGCAAGGGGCTTCCTTAGAGTACATTATTTGTATTATCTTAAACCAGTATGTGCAGATTGGACATGATCTGCCGATTCTCAACTTTTATGATTTTTCCGAGGTGAAAGGAAATATTTGCTTTAGGCTTATCAACGCAGAGAAAAATGCAGAACTATTACAGGAAGGTCCTCATCGTCTCTATCATGACTTGGCGATTGTTTATTACATTCTTGTATCTAAGGATGATGCAGGAATCGCCAGTATTAAAATTAACAATCAAATGTTAGAGATTTGGCAGATAGATGAGAATGCATTGTATAAACTTGCGTTAAATAATACTCCCATGTTATTAGGTGATGAGATTACAACGCTATCCGGACTGTTGATTGAGTTACTGGATGAAACAGAACAGCCGTATGATGATTTTTTGATTGAAGTAACTGAGGGATCTGAAAATCTTTTGGTTGTCAGTAACCGTTGCAAAATGTCCGGTGCCAGCGTGATTTTGTATGATGGGATGTTGCAGAGGATAGCTAAGAGATTGGGTGGAAACTTTTACTTGTTGCCGTCCAGTATCCATGAAATGATCTGTATGCCTTGTCGAGATTGCCATGATGAACGGGAATTGGTCACGATGGTCCGGAAGATCAATGCGGAAAGCGTATTAGAGGAAGAAGTGCTATCGGACAATGTATATTGTTATGATACAGCGATAGACGCCCTTAGAATAATTAACTAAATAGATAAATGGGAAGGAATTTGTAGAGTGGTGATTCATCTTGGCAGATTCCTTCTTTGGACTGCATTTGACCGATTACATCATCATTGGGAGGAAGGAATATTTTAGTTTTCAACAGCAGATGCCCAATTTGTAACATTTTTTGGGTTTCCTGTGATTTTCTTAGACTTAAAATTGCCACGATGACCAAATACGGTCGCAAAATGACCAAATATGGTCACAAAATGACCCTGTTATATTTCGTAAGCCCATAGTGGAACCAAATTTTGGTTTCATTATGGGCATATTTTTTTACTTAACAAAGAATTTCAAAAGGTGCGTAGGGATATTTGAAAGATATATGGATTTACAGCGCATTTGACAATCATCCATATATTTCAAAATAAAGTCATACTAGGGAGCAAGCTGCAGTACAATAACCTCGGAAAGGTTATGCAGAGGCTCCCTATTTTTTTGCATAGCACCATCCTATTTTGCTGTTTTTTGTCTTTTCAACAGCGTGTCATCCGCCCCTTTTTCTTGTTGAAAACGCTGACGCAAAAAGTGCCGATTTATGGACATTTGCGTGTCGATTTTCAACAATGTTGAAAATTTCAACAAAAAAATTGCCCAATCTCCCCGCTTTTTCAACAGGCGCAAACGCACTATCTACGGGGGTTTCCCGTGTTTTCCACCACCAGTGGTCTTTTTTGACAGGAAAACAACAAAAGGGCATAAGAAGGACTGACACGCCTCGCTTCGCTCTCCGTGCTCGGCATAGCCGAGAGTCCCGTCGTCTTCGACTCCGCTTTTCGCCGCTACGCTCTGAAAAGTTCTTACTGCGTCACTGTCGTTCCTTGCCCTTGCAGCGTCCACCGGACGCTCCTACGGGTGCCCAATCTGTCTGCGTGCTGACACAGGCAGCACGAACACAACGCTAAAGCGTGTAAAAATGGCATCTTCGATGCCGGGCAATATCTTGGAATTATTTGCTTAAAATTCCTACATTTTCTGTTTTCATTTATATTGATAAATAGGAATTTTTTAGGTATAATTATATTTAAAGACTAAACAGAAAAAGGTGATGTGAATGGCGAAGTCGTTCAAACAAAACAACAATAATTATGCAATTGCTTACTATCGCTTTAGTAGTCATGCTCAAAATGAAGCATCTATTGACCAGCAGAGAGAACAAGCTGTTTTGTATGCACAAAATCATGGTCTTACGATTATTAAAGAATATACGGATGAAGCTATTTCTGGAACTAGAGAGGATCGACCGGGTTTTCAGTTGATGCTTTCAGAAGTTGGAAAACTCAAACCGGCTGTATTGATTCTATGGAAAACCGACAGATTAGGACGAGATAGATACATCCTATCAATGGCGAAACGAACAATTCGTGATGCCGGTTGTGCTATTGAATATGTTGCTGAAATAACGCCAACAGATACCCCAGAATCGGCTTTGATCGAGGGAATCATGGACAGTATGGCAGAATTTTATTCAAAGCAGTTAAGGCAGAATGTAATACGCGGAATGCGATATAATGCCCAGAAAGCATTGTACAATGGTCATAAGATACTAGGATATACAGTGGATAACACAAAGCATTACATTGAAGATAAAACGACTTCTCCGATAGTGAAGAGTATCTTTAAGCAATTTACGGATGGTAAGCCGTTAACCGAGATAGCAAAAGAACTGAATCAGCAAGGAGTACGGACAACGCTTGGACGAAAGTTTAATGTGAATGGATTAAGGCATATTTTGAAAAATAAGGCATATACAGGTGTATATCGGTATTCAGATATTGTCATACCGGATGGAATGCCAAGACTTATTTCAGATGAACTGTTTGAACAAGCGCAAAAGCAATTTGAACGGAATAAACATAAAGTCAGGATGCCAAGTAATGAGACGGAAGAACCGCGCTATTGGCTTACTGGCAAATTGTTCTGTGGTGAATGTGGAACTACAATGCATGGAGTGTCAGGTACATCAAAAACAGGAAAAATTCACTATTATTACGCTTGCAAGAATCATCGAAAGCACGCATGCAATATGAATAATGTACCGAAAGATAAGATAGAAATTCATGTTGTGTGGGTGCTTCGTGAATTGCTGGAAGATGCGGAAAATGTAGCTAGTCTTGCGGCTGATATAGCATCTTACCACAAGAATTTATACGCAGATAATGGTTATATAGAGAGTTTGGAAAGTCATTTGAAAGAAACGGAAAGAAACATCCGTAACCTTATCAAGGTTATTGAAAAAGGTGTTTTGTCTGATACCGTAACGGACAGGCTCGCAGAACTGGAAAATAAGAAGGCTGCTATTGAGGAGGCTATTGAAACCGAACGCCTAAAGCAGAAATTTGTTGAAGACGAAAATAGCATCAAGAAATATTTTGAAATGTATGCGAAAGCAGATTTTGAAGATGAAGATATACGAAATCGAGTCCTTGAATATTTTGTAGATAAGATATATGTATATAATGACCGTCTGGTAATCACAGGGTATTATTCAGATGATGAAACTTCGATTTATCTTGATGCCTTAACAGAAGTTTCATCATCTGGAACAGATAAACGGGCTAAGAGTTCGACATCGCTACTGTCTGCTCCATTATATGCACTGAGGAGGGACTCAACGAAGTTGGGAGGAGTCCTGACGGCATATGTAGAGTATGTCCGAAGTTGTTTGGTGTATCGAAGAAAATAAAAGTAACGACATTGTATGTTGCGAAAGTGGTATACAGTGTCGTTATTTTTATGGTATAATTCGGATGTGAATTATCCAGTTGTCGCAAATTTTGCGACAGCTGTTTCAGATGGAAAAGAGTTTAATAATGAATTAATTATAGATAGCAATGTGCATAAAATGCACATTCCAAATTTTCAACAAGATTGAGTATTTTATGGAAAGGAAATCGCAATGCAGACAACAGACTCGGTTCGCAGCGTCAAAGGTGTTGGCGAAAAAGCGGAACAAAATCTTCACAAATTAAAAATTGAAACGGTGGGAGAACTGTTAGAGCACTACCCAAGAAACTACGATGAAATCAAGCCGGTTTGTCCGATTGAAGCATTGGAAGAAGGGGATATAGCGGCTGTAGAAGGTGTGCTTTTGGCGAGACCGCAGATTATGAAACGCGGCTCAAAAAGCATTTTAACGATAACGCTGCGGGATACGACCGGCAGTCTGTTAATTACGTGGTTTAATATGCCTTTTTTGCGGAATCAGTTAAAGATGGGGACAAGATATTTGTTCCGTGGAAAGGTTGAAAAGCGAAATGGGCGGTTGCAGATGGTGCAGCCAAAGCGTTACACAAGGCAGGAATTTTACAAAATTGTAGGGAAAATGCAGCCGATTTATCCGCTTACGGCGGGGATTACCAATCATGCTATGGCAAAATTAATGCAGGAGGCAATCACGGGGGTAGAGGATTTTAAAGAATTTTTACCGGCGGAATTGCGCAAACGCCAGCAATTGATTGAATATAAAAAAGCGATGCGTCAGATTCATTTTCCGGCAAATCAAAAGGAATTGAAAGAGGCAAGGAAAAGACTTGCCTTTGATGAGTTATTTTTATACACAATGGCACTTAATTATATCCGTGAAAATGGAAAAGAAATCAGCACACACCGGGTTCAAAAGACAAAAGAGGCTGCTGAGTTTTTGGAAAATCTGCCATTTTCGCTGACCGCTGCACAGAAAAAAGTGTATGAAGAAATCTGTGAGGATATGGAAGGCGGTTTTGTGATGAATCGTCTGGTGCAGGGAGATGTTGGTTCAGGAAAAACGATTGTTGCCGTGTTAGCTCTTCTGGAAGTCGTTAAAAACGGATATCAGGGAGCGTTCATGGTACCGACGGAAGTATTAGCGGCACAACACTATCAAAATCTGACGAAATTACTGGCAGATTACGGCGTGACGGTTGGACTATTGTCCGGTTCTCTCACCGCAAAAGAAAAGAGACAGGCAAAAGAAAAAATTGCTTCCGGGGAATGGAATATTGTGATTGGAACGCATGCGCTCATTCAGGATGGTGTTGCATTTGATGATTTGGGACTTGTGATTACTGATGAACAGCATCGTTTTGGTGTAAAGCAGCGTGAGAAACTTTATCAAAAAGGAAAAGAACCACATGTTCTTGCAATGAGTGCAACGCCGATTCCAAGGACGCTTGCGTTAATTTTGTACGGCGATATGGATTTGTCCGTGATTGATGAAAGACCGGCTAATCGTCTGCCGATAAAGAACTGTGCAGTCAACACGGATTACCGACCAAACGCCTATCGTTTTATGTTAAAACAGATTGAAGAAGGGCGGCAGGTATATATTATTTGCCCGATGGTGGAACAGGACGACGAATCCGAACTGGAAAGTGTAATGCTTTACACCGAAGAACTCAAAAGCCAGTTTCCACCTTCGGTAACGATTGAATATCTTCACGGGAAAATGAAACCGGCGCAGAAAGAAGATATTATGGCGCGGTATGCAGAAGGTGAAATTGATATTTTGGTTTCGACAACGGTAATTGAAGTTGGAATTGATGTGCCAAATGCCAGTGTGATTATGATAGAAAATGCAGAGCGTTTTGGACTGGCGCAGTTACATCAGCTTCGAGGACGAGTCGGACGCGGTGAGTGGCAGTCCTATTGCATTTTGATGTCGACAAAAGAAACCAAAGAGAGCAGAGAGCGGCTACAGGTTTTAGTCAATTCCAACGATGGATTTTATATTGCAAAAGAAGATTTGGTGCTCCGCGGACAGGGGGATTTATTTGGCATCCGCCAGAGCGGAGAGCAGGTGTTTTTAATTGCCGATATTTTTGAAGACGCGAAGTTATTGCAGCAGGCGCCCAAAGAGGCAAAAGAGATGTCTGCGGATGAAAAAGCACTTCTATATAAGAAAAATGAGCGTTTAAGAAACCGTTTGAACCGGTATTTGGGACAGGTTACGCTGTAAGCTGAATGTTTCCCTTGAAAAAAAGGCGTAAATCATATACAATAAAAACGATAAGCATTGGGAAGGAAGAATTGGATATGAGAGTGATTGCAGGAAAGGCAAGGCGGCTTCCTCTAGTCTCTCCGGAGGGCAGGGGGACAAGACCTACGACCGACCGGATTAAGGAAACGCTTTTTAATATTTTACAGGATGACATTCCAGGCTGCCGTTTTTTGGATTTGTTTAGTGGAAGCGGAGCGATTGGGATTGAGGCAATCAGCAGAGGTGCCAAAGAAGCAGTCTTTGTTGAATTTGGCAAAGAAGCACTTTCCTGTATTCGGGCGAATTTGAAAAAAACAAAGTTAGAAAGTCAGGCAGTTGTATTTCCGGTGGAAGTCAGTTATGCGATTTCCAAACTGGCAAGACAGCAGGAAACGTTTGATATTATTTATGCCGACCCTCCCTATGAGAGAGGTTTTGAGCCAAAGATTTTAGAGTGGCTCAGTGATGCTAAAATCATGAATCCGGATACGATTCTGATTTTAGAAACTTCGTTAGACACACCGGTCGATTATGTCGATACCGAGCAGTTTGAAATTGTGAGAATCAAAGAATATAAAAACAATCAGCATGTGTTCCTTCGTGCCAAATAAGGGAGCCGGAAGAACGAGAAAAGGAGAAGAATATGAATCCATCCAGAATTGAACAGGCAATTGACGAGATTTACAATTATGTAGAAGAGTGTAAACCATCAAAACTTTATCCAAGTAAAGTTGTCGTAGACCGCGAGCAGCTTTATGATTTATTAGACGAACTTCGTCTGTGTGCACCGGAAGAAATCAAACGCTATCAGAAAATCATTACAAACCGCGATGGCATTTTAAATGAGGCGCAGCAGCGTGCGGAGGACATGCTTTCTCAGGCACAGCAGCAGACCGCACAAATTCTTGACCAGAACGAGATTGTTCAGACCGCATATCAGCGTGCCGAGGACATTATGCGTCAGGCAACGGAAGAGGCTGAGCGTTTGGTGAATGCCGCACAGGACGAAAGTGATCAGATGAGAAAAGCAGCACTTTTGTATACAAATGATTTATTGAGCGAGGCACAGGGACATGTGGAAGAATCATTAAAAGAAATTGATAATAAATCCCGCATGCTTACCAGTGCACTTAAAAACAGTATTCAGTTGATGAAGAGTAATAAGGAAGAACTTATGATGCAGCTTGAGCCGACCAAAGCAGCCGCAGCCAGTGAGCCGCAGATGACGGAAGAAACCGAACAGCTTGAGCCACAGCCACAAGGACAGGAATCCTTTGAGGTTCCGGAAGATGCCTTCTTAAAAAATGCAGAAGAGTAAATAAACCAGACCGCCGGCAATTACGGCATTTATCAGTTTATTAATAAGATATGGGAAAATGGGAAGTTCTGACTGCGATAGAACACTGCTCGTTTGTGCGGCTGCACACAGACCGCCAAAGGCAAGAATCGAAGCACTTAGAACTTCTTTTATTTGCAGAGAAAGTGGAGCAGTTGCAACATAGGACATTCCGGTTGTGATTTCCATAGAACCAAGACAGGCAATGCCGAATAAACTGGAGGTAGGCAAAAGCATTTTCAAGAAATAGGCAAAAATCGAAAACAAAATCACATAGCCGCCGATTTTTGTAATCAGGATAAAACTATCCAAAATAATTTTATCCATTAGTTTGGAAAAAGAAAGCTTTTGCGGGGAACATGCATTTTGTGTACTGCTGCCATGGAAAGTGTTTTTATTTCTGCCGGTTATTTTCAGAATGGAAGAAACAAAAAAACTTCCTAAAAAAGCGGACAGAACCAGTGTGAGGAAAAAAAGGATCGCTTTTGGTGTTGAAACATTTAAGATGGTGCTGCAACAGTACCCCATGATAAACATGGGACTGGGATTATTGACAAATCCAAGATAAAAATAAGCTTTGTCTGTTGTCAGCAGTCCTTTTTCATATTGTTTACTCACTAAATCCGCACCGGCGGGATAACCGCACAGCAGACCAAGAAGGAGAAATGCCGGATGTTCGGATGCTTTTTTTAATTGCAGCCGGAAGAAATTTAAGGCAATAAAAAATGGAAGAAGTGTCGGGATTAGTTCGCAAATCCACAGAGAACAGCCATATTTACTGCCGGAAATCGCTGCTTCCGGGCAAAATAAAAGGAAGCCGATAAAGAGAAGTGAGCCGACAATCATAACAATACCTCACGGTTTTTACTCTATCTTATGCGGTAGAGATGGACAAATAGAAGTGTTTTGTGTTACGATAATCAGAAAGGATGGAAAAAGAATGGAGGGGCAGACTTTGAGCGAAAAATCAGAGAAAATGATAGAAGCCATATTAGAAAGTTACAAAGAGTATCCGGTGACAGTTCGGATGGATACGGAGAATATTGTAAATAAAAATGTATTGATTCAGGTATTGGAAGAACTTCGCCGGATTTTGTTTCCGGGATTTTTTGATACCAACCGCGTGAGAAGTGAATATATCAAATATTTAGTGGGCGACCGCATGGAATTTGTCCAGTACCATCTCCGCAAGCAGATTGCACGCGTATTAGGAAATGATGAGACATGTGACCAGTGTCCAAAATCGGATTTATCAAATAAAGCCGAACAAATTGTAGAAGAATTTTTCTCAAAAATCCCGATGATACGAGAGTATTTATACACCGATGTTCAGGCAGCATATGATGGTGACCCGGCAGCATACAGTACCGATGAAGTTATTTTTTCTTATCCCGGTATTTTTGCTATTACGGTTTACCGCATTGCCCATGAATTGGTGCTTCTTGGTGTGCCACTGATTCCACGTATTATGACAGAGTATGCACACAGCCTGACAGGAATTGATATCAATCCGGGTGCTGCCATCGGCAAGTATTTTTGCATTGACCATGGAACCGGCATTGTAATTGGTGAGACAACAACAATTGGAGACCATGTAAAAATTTATCAGGGAGTTACGCTTGGAGCGTTATCCACTAAACGCGGTCAGCTTCTTAAGGGCGAAAAGAGACACCCAACAATCGGAAACAACGTAACAATTTACTCCGGAACCTCGGTACTTGGCGGCGATACCGTCATTGGCGACGGTGTTACAATTGGCGGTAATGCATTTATTGTTAAATCGGTTTCCGCTGGCATGAAAGTAAATGTGAAAAATCCGGAATTGCAGTACAGCAGAGATTCGAGAAGTGAGTTAGAGCAGGATGGATTCTGGGATTGGGTGATTTAGGATTATCCATTGCATAAATTTACAAATGTACGCTTGTTTTTTTGAAAATTCAGGCGTATAATAATACGGTATGAATAACAGACATAGTATTTAGCTACGCTCTGAAATGGAGGTTATGATGAAAGTATTAGTTATTAACTGCGGAAGTTCTTCACTGAAATATCAGTTGATTGACTCCGAAACAGAGGTTGCATTGGCAGTGGGCCTTTGCGAAAGAATTGGAATTGACGGACGTTTGAACCACACACCAAATGGTGGAGAAAAAGTTGTGATTGAGCAGGCTATGCCGGATCACGAAGTAGCAATCCGCATGGTATTGGATGCTTTGACGAATGAAAATTATGGTGTCATCAAAAACTTAGATGAAATTGACGCCATTGGTCATCGTTTGGTACATGGTGGTGAGAAATTTACAAAATCCGTTATTATAGATGACGAAGTAATCGCCGGTGTTGAAGAATGCAGTCCTTTGGCACCATTACATAATCCGGCAAATTTAATCGGTGTCCGCGCTTGTCAGGCAATTATGCCGGGCGTGCCAAACATCGGTGTATTTGATACCGCCTTTCATCAGACTATGGAACCGGTTGCTTATATGTACGGTCTTCCATATGAGTATTATGAAAAATATAAAGTACGTCGTTACGGCTTCCATGGAACAAGCCACAGCTTTGTTTCCAAACGTGCGATTCAGATGTTGAACCTGGACCCGGATAATTCTAAAATTATTGTCTGCCACCTTGGCAACGGCTCCAGTATTTCCGCTGTAAAGAACGGAAAAGTTGTAGATACCAGCATGGGTATGACACCAATGGAAGGTCTTGTTATGGGAACCCGTTGTGGTGATATGGACCCGACTATCGTTGAGTATCTTGCACACAGCCTGAATAAATCCTTAGAGGAAGTTATGGTTATCTTAAATAAAAAATCCGGTGTGCTCGGTATTTCCGGTGTATCCAGTGATTTCCGTGATTTGGACAAGGCTTCTAACGAAGGAAATGAAAGAGCAAAACTTGCCGTTGAGGTATTCAGCTACCGCACAGCAAAATATATCGGTTCTTATATCGCAGCCATGAATGGTGTAGATGCTATCGTATTTACCGCAGGTCTTGGCGAGAACAACATCGTTGTACGTGAGCAGGTTCTGAATCACTTTGGTTATATGGGAATCACATTGGATAAAGAAGCAAACCAGATTCGCGGTGAGGAGAAGATTATTTCCACACCGGATTCTAAGGTTACCGTTGCTGTCATTCCGACAAACGAGGAATTGGCAATTGCTCATGAGACGGTTGCTCTTTTGAAATAAGATTTTTGGAAAATATAATTGGAAAATTCGACTATTTTTTCTAAAAAACTGTTGACAAGACTAGGTCAAGCAAGTATAATGGAAAAAGTGTTTGAGTAATTCAGAGGAGGTGTAATCGACATGAGTATCTGTCCTAAGAATAAATCTTCGAAAGCGAGAAGAGATAAGCGTAGAGCAAACTGGAAGATGACTGCTCCAACTTTGGTAAAATGCAGTAAATGTGGCGCTTTGATGGTACCACACCGTGTTTGCAAAAATTGCGGAAGCTACAATAAAAAAGAGATTATCTCTACTACAGCAGAATAATTGTGACGGCTTAGCCGTGTACAGATAAAATAAAGACGAGAGGAGAAACCGTGTGGTTTCTTATCTCGTCTTTATTTTTTTGCTTGGATAGGGTTTCTTTTCGTTTGTAAGACCAAGCAGATAATCTGTTGAGAGTCGATAGTATTCTGCAAGTCTTATTAAATGCCGGATTGGTAATTCATTTGCACCACGCTCATAGCGTGCGTACATTGTTTGGGATGTTCCTAATATTTCTGCAATTTGTTGTTGTGTTAAATCATTGTCTTCCCTAATATCGCGAATTCGTCGAGTATAATATGAATAATCAGCCAACGAATCATCATCCCTTTCTTATATTATTAGATACTGATAATAGCATAGAGAGAAGATTAACTATTGATTTTAGTAAACATATTTACTATAATATTAAGTAAATATATTTATTAAATGGCTTTTTGGACGAGGAGAGTATGATGAAGATAAGAATAGTTTTAGCAGATACCGACGAAAAATACATAAATCATTTTATTCGTGCTTTTAAAATTTATTATTTTAATGAAGTTGATATCGTCACATTTTCGGATTCGACGGCATTAAAAAAATATATTTCAAGCAGAGCGTATGATATTTTGCTTTCAATTGCGTCCTTGCTCCCTGAAGAGGCGGAGGGAAAAAGTATGATATTGACCTCAGAAATGGGAATTAAGGAAATGAATGGAAGACCGGCTATTTGCAAATATCAAAAAATAGAAAATTTATATAAAGGAATTTTAGATACGATAGCAGAGCAAAAAAGTGGAATTACTTATTCATATGAAACGTCAAAAGAATCACCGGTGATTGCTTTTACCTCAGCGGCAGGAGGGGTAGGAAAAACTACGGCAGCCTTAGTCTACACCAGGCAACTTGTCAAAAAGGGATTTCAGGTGATGTATTTGTCACTTGAAAGTTTTTCGAATATAGATTATTTTCTTAACGCAGAAGGAAGTTCAAATTTTTCGAATGTTTTATTTGCTGTGAAATGTGGAAAAGGAAATCTGCAAATGAAAATAGAAAGTTCGTTAAAGCAAACTTATGGTGGCGTTTATTTCTTTTCTAAACCGATGAATCCAAATGAAATTGATGAGCTGGATCAAAGTGAATGGAAGGAATTTTTGGATGCTGTGCGGGCAATGGGGAAGTTTCATTGTATTGTTATTGACTTACCGTGTGCGAATGAAGATACAGCAAAAAAAATCATGCCGCTGTCTGACCGTGTTTTGTTTATTACGGATGGAAGTGATACAACGACGGAAAAAACACAGACACTTATGACTTGTATAAGCAAATATGATGAAATGAATGGGGCTGATTTATCTACAAAAGTAAGTGTGATACAAAATAAATGTGAAGGACCAAGGCGGGAAATTGGCTTGCCTATTTTAGCTGAGCTTCCATATATAAAGGAAACCAGAATGGAAAAATTAATTATGGACACCCTTGTAAATGCTGAAAATGCCAGCCTATTATCAATATACCAGCCGGGAGGACAGGAGTATGTATAAAAATATTAGTTTTCAGGAAGCTGAATTTGGAGAAAAGAAATTTTTGATGTATCGTGTCGATGATGCAGCACAAATGGATCATGTTGAAGTGGAGATGTTGAAGAATAATGATATTAAAGGACTTCTTCCTTTTTCATCTGCACAAAATAATGATGAAATTAGGTTTATGTATGAAATGACAAATAAAATGAAACTGTCTCAGTTTTTAGGCGGACTTGTTCGCTGGGAGGAGTTATATCCGGCGGTACAGGGAATCGTTGCGGCAGTAATGGATTGCGAGCAGTATATGCTTAATGAGGGACATTTTGTGCTGGAGACGGAGAACATATTTATTGATTTGTCGAGCCGAAAGATTGAATTGATGTTTCTTCCTGTTGAAAATGAATTGCTGGCACAGATAACATGGAAAGATTTTCTGATTACACTGTTACATAATTTAAACTATGATATGAAAGATGATATTGGCAAATTAGAAACTTTGCAAAGTTATTTGACAGATGAAAAAATTACGATAAAGGAATATGCAGAAAAAATTGAAAAGATAGAAACACTTGGTTTAGCAAGAAACAAAGACGTTAAAAAGGAAAATAGACAAAGTGAAAGACCGGTAAGAGAAGTAAAAAGAGAAGAAAAACCAAATGTGATATACAATGTGCCGGACCCCAATAGTGAGGTATCCCCTGGTGTTATGAAAACAGAAAAAGGAGAAAAAAAGGAAGGCATTATTGGCTTGTTTTCAAAGAAAAAGAAAAAAGAGAAGAAACAGGGGAAAAAACAGGCGAATTCATTTGCCTTTGAAATTCCGGGACAGAAAAAATCAGTGGATGTTTCAAAGGAAAAGGAAAAAGAGGCGGTGCAGGAAATCGGCGAAACTTTATTGGCTGATGATAGTGAAGCATCATTATTTATGCCATATTTGATAGATAAAAAAACAAACAGTCAAATTCCGATTAATAAAAAAGACTTTAAGATTGGGCGTGAAGAAAAGTATGTAGATTATGTAACCTCTGAACCGACAGTTGGAAGGCTGCATGCCAGTATCGTGTTGGATGAGCAGGGGAAAATTGTTTTTGTTCGTGATGCCAATTCGAAAAATGGAACTTTTGTTAATGGGGAGAAAATACAAAGCAATATTAATGTTCAAGTCAAGGATGGCGATGTCATTCGTTTTGGAAGAGATGAATATATGCTGCAACTGCGTTAGGAGAAAAAATATGGAGTTTCAATGTGGTGTAGTATCCGATGTGGGTACAACGAGAAAAGTGAATCAGGATTCGGCGTGTATCCATATTCAGAATTCGATTATTGGAAATGTTGGGCTTGCTGCGGTTTGTGACGGCATGGGGGGATTAGCCCATGGAGAGTTCGCAAGTCAGTCCATGATAGAGAAAATAGAAAAATGGTATGACGGTGAATTCAAGGAACTGTTAGTACAGGGAGTGGAAGTAAATCAATTAAGAGAGCAGCTTGACGAACTTTTGGTAGAACACAATAAATATCTCATAGAGTACGGCAATGATATGGGGGCTTCAATGGGAACGACCGTGTCACTTTTGCTGATGTTGCCGGGACGCTATTTTGGAATACATGTTGGGGATTCCAGAATTTATAAAATCGGTAAAAGAACGATGGAGCAGATTACAAATGACCATAGCAGGGTGATGCAGGAAGTCCGGATGGGGATTATTACACCCACTGAAGCGGAGAGAGATACAAGGAAGAATCAATTACTGCAGTGCATTGGGGCAAGGGGCAGTATTCAGACAGAATTCTTTTCCGGAAATATCGATTTGGCAGAGACTTTTTTGCTCTGCTCGGATGGATTTGTCCATAAATTACAAGAAAAAGAAATGTGGAGAAAACTTCGACCGAATAAAGCAAAGAAAGATGAAATAATACAACAAAATTTGTTGGAGTTAGTAGAAGAAAATAAAAAAAGAGAGGAAACCGACAACATAACAGCAATTGCTGTACGGGTAGAACCGTAGTGGAGGAAAACATGGAAAAGAAAGAAACACAGATGGATGTCATGATCCAGGAAACCAGACAGTATATCATGGATAACCTAGCGATAACATCTATGAGCAATGAAGAACTGGAAGATAAAATCGAAGAATTAATTTTTGAAAAAACAAAGGATGGATTCTTTTCAATTGAGGAAAAGGTTCAAATGGTTCAGGAAATTTACGGTTCCATTCGTGGTTTTGGTATTTTGGATTCCATTTTATCAGATGATAATGTGACCGAAGTAATGATTAATGGACCGGACAATATTTTTATTGAGAAGAATGGAACATTAATAAAATTAAATCGCAAGTTTGAGAGTCAGCGTAGATTGGAGGATATTATCCAGCGTATTGTCGGTCTGGCAGGCCGTGAAGTCAACCAGGCAAATCCAATTGTAGATACAAGACTTCCGGATGGTTCGCGTGTTAATGTAGTTTTACCACCAATTGCATTGTGTGGTCCAACGGTAACGATTCGTAAATTTTCCAAGGAACCGATGACAATTGATAAACTGATTTCCTATGGTTCTCTGACACAGGAGATTGCGGATAAATTAGAGTGCCTGGTAAAAGCGAAATACAATATTTTTATCAGTGGCGGAACCGGTTCCGGAAAGACGACTTTTTTGAATGCACTTTCCAATTATATTCCAAAGACGGAACGTGTTATTACGATTGAGGATTCGGCGGAGTTACAGATTACCGGAATTGAGAATCTGGTAAGTATGGAGACTAGAAATGCAAATGCAGCAGGAGCAGGTGCAATTACGATACGTGATTTGATTAAATCTTCTCTTCGAATGAGACCAGAGAGAATTGTAGTCGGTGAGGTTCGAGGCGGTGAAGCGCTTGATATGCTTCAGGCGATGAATACCGGACATGATGGTTCATTGTCGACCGGACATGCCAATTCGACTCATGATATGCTGAGCCGATTAGAAACAATGGTGCTGCAGGGAGCAGATGGGCTGCCACTGGAAGCAATTCGGCAACAGATTGCGTCCGCAGTAGATGTTATTGTTCATTTGTCAAGATTGCGTGACCACTCACGTAAGACAATGGAGATTACAGAAGTTTTAGGTTACCGGGATGGTGAGATTCAACTAAATCCATTGTATGTGTTCGAAGAAGATGAAAATAGTACACTGGAAAAGGTTAGCGGAAGCCTTGTAAGAACAAAAAATCCGTTGGTGAATGATTATAAATTAAAGCTTGCCGGAATTAATCAGGTTATATGAGAAAGGGGATTTGTATGAGCAAGAAAAAAGAGAGAGAGCCACAGTGGTATATGTCATCGACGAAAATACCAGTGTTAAATTATAACGAGTATTATATGAAAAAAATGGAATGGGTTTTATATGCGATTGCCTTTTTTGTGTTGGGAGCAATTATTGGTTATATATTCTATGGTGGAATTGGAATTAATATACATGGAGAACCTACTCGAATTACTTATATAATTAACACGAGTGTGATGGTTGTTTTTGGAGGGATTTCATTTAAAATTCTTATGCCTATGCGAAGGAAACAATTAAAAACAAATCGAAAAAGAAAGATTCGAAAGCAATTTGTGGATATGCTAGAATCATTGTCTATTTCGATTGCTGCAGGACAAAATGTGCCAAATGCAATGCAAACGGTAAAAGATGATTTGTTGATTCAGTATACAGAAAAAGATTATATTGTGCAAGAAGTTTCTGTTTTTTTACGTGAAATGGAAAATGGGATTCAAATAGAGGAGTTGTTTTTAGATTTCGGAAACAGATCAGGGATTGAGGATATTTCAAATTTTGGCAAGGTGTTTGAAGTAGCATACCGTCGTGGTGGCAATTTAAAAGAAATTATAAAGAACTGCTATGAAATATTAAGTGAAAAAATAGAAATAGAAATGGAGATTCAGACAAAAGTAGCGAGTAGTGCAAATCAAATGAATATCATGATTCTAATGCCAATTTTTTTGATTGCTATGCTGAAATCCTCTGGAGAGGGGTTCGCAGAAAACTTTGTTTCTGTCTCAGGAATAATTTCGACAACAGTATCAATTTTTGTATTTATTGTTGCTTACTTTGTTGGCAGGAAAGTACTAGATATTAAGGCATAGGAGAGATTTGTTTTATGATATTAAATATTTTGATTGGTGGAATAACAACAATTTGTATGTGGATGACAGTGATTTTTTTGGTTTCATCTAAATATCAGAATGTAATAGAACCATTAGATGATGAAGAATTTGTTTTGAAAGAGTGTTATGGGGTAGGATTCCATTTAATAAAATTGCTTCGAGTAAATTTGAAAGGCACAATTGCATTAAAGATGAGAAAAGATGCGGTTGTAATATATGGTGAAAAATATGCAGAATATTATGTGAGCGTATATTACGCTCAAAGATTAACATTCTCATTGTTTTTAGTAGATGTGTTTATGTTTTTGCTATGTGTATGTTCACCAAAAGATCGACTCATGATGGTCGTTTTGATGCTTGTTGTACTTGCTGTAGTGAATTACTATTTTATTGTTTTGTTATCTGAAAAGATAAAGAAAAATAGTGACCGGTATTTGTTACAATTTCCAAATGTTGCATCTACTATGGCATTACTTATCAATGCTGGTATGATTGTCACAGAAGCATGGGAAGTTATAGCTTATGAAGATGAGGATGAATTACATAAACAGATGCAGATAACAATGGAAGAGATAGAGAATGGCGTATCACTAAAGATGGCATTAAATCGTTTTGCTAATCGGTGTGCCACACCGGAATTAAGAAAATTTACATCTTCTATAATTCAGGGGATGGAAAAAGGAAATAAAGAGCTGGCAGAAATGCTAAGTGATATGTCAAAAGAATTATGGCATACAAAAAAACAAAGAGTTATACAACTTGCAGAATTGGCTGGTAATAAAGTTTTAATTCCAATCATGATGATGTTTGTCGGAATTTTAATTATGGTAATGGTGCCAATTGTTACCAATATGTTTTAATAAATTGTTACTAATTCCCTTTTATATAGGGGTTTAGAATATAAATTAAGGAGGTGAAAAAATATGTATTATGCAGCTTTACATGAACTTAATCTGATGAGGATAAGAGCAGTAAATTGGTTTAAAGAACAAAATGGTGGTGTTACAGTTATTGAAATTATTATCATTTTAGCAATTGTAATTGCACTTGGAATATTCTTCAAAGACCAGATTATTGATCTTGCAAATTCGATTTGGAACAGTATTAGTGGCAATGAAGCAAATGTTACAAACTTTGATAAGTTAAAATCCGGAGGCGGTTCTGGAGCACCAGGTGCTTCTGGTGGTGGTAGTCGCTAAACTTTGGATCGATTCAGCGAAACATGAGTTGATACTTTTATATGGGGGAAACTGTTCTCCCCCATATAAAAATTTTTGAGGAGACAAAAATGAAATATTTAATAATTACAATTATAGCAATATGTTCACATATATTGTGCTACGCAAGTTTAAGAAAATTTAAACTGATAAATAAGAATGGGAAAAAAAATAAACTAAAATATGATGAAAAAAATTTATTGGCAGGACTATTGGTGTCGTGTCTTATATCTGTTTTTATGATAAGCAGAGTTTATGAAAATGTAGACACAAAACTTAATCTAATAAAATTGATTATTTTCTATGTGCTATTACTGATATGCGCGTGGATTGATTATAAAATGAAAATTATACCAAATGGAATGCTCCTTGCAGGAATGTGCATACGACTTATAGTATATATTTTTGAGTATGTAAATTTAGGGGGTGATTTACGATTTGAATTGTATTCCGAAGGTATCGCATTGCTTTTGGTCGTGGTTCTCTTAATTTTTGCTGCATTAACACATAAAGGCATTGGAATGGGTGATATAAAACTATTTGGGTTAATGGCGTTGTATACAGGAGCTTTTTTTGTGTATTCTGTTTTGTTTGTTTCTGTATTATTAGGGGCAATCATTGGCATTGTCATGTTGCTGTGTTTTCATAAAGGAAAAAAGACAACGATTCCATTTGCACCGTTAATATTGATTGGTTATATTGTAACATCTATTGTTGGTAGCTATTGAGGAGGAAAAAATGAATTCAAAATCGAGAAAAAGGTTAATTATTGTAGCATTAATTATATTTAATGTGTTAGCTATTGTAAAAATAGCAGACAATACAAAGATGCAAGTGACAGAAGATAACGAATTGAATAATGCCCTTGAAACAGCTAGGGATTATAAAGACAAAAATTTGAATATGGCAGCGTTGGATTTTTATCAAGATGCTTTGGAAAAAGCAGATACGGTTGAAGTAAGGAGAGAAATGATTCAGGCATATAGAGGGGCTTTGAAGGATGGTGAAATAGATGAACAGACAATCGTTGATGATTTTGTTTTAGCATCCGTAGATCAATTATGGAATCAAGTAGGAATTTATGAAACGGCATTAGAGTATTTCGACAAGGAGAATGAGAATGAACAGATGGTTGAAGTAATTCAAAGGGCACTGACCAATAATATATCAAGCGATAAAATTAATCAGGCTTATGAAAGATTATCAAAAGAATATGCAAAACTTGATGTTTGCTTTCAGGATGTTAAATATTCTAATGGAGAATGGTATTGTGTTTCGGATGGCAAACAATATGGATATGTTGATGGACTAGGTAATACACAGATAGGGTGTGTGTATGACTTTGCATCGCCTTACTATGATGGATATGCAGTTGTAAAAAGTGGACAGTTTGTATATATAGCGGATGAAAATGGAAAGAGATGGAAGTATTTAGATGAAGGTGTTATGTCATCATCTGGAATAGGAGATGGTATGGTTGTTACAAATACAGGGGATAAATCCAGATGGATAAAATTAGATGGAACATATACGTCGAAAGAATTTGATTATGTAGGGAAATTTAATCAGAATATGGCAGCGGTGAATGAAGGCGGTAACTGGTATATTGTTAATGGAGAAGGAAAAAGGATATCTTTAAAATATAGCGATATAAAATTAAATAATCTACAAGAATGTATTACAAACGATGTCATTTTTGCTAAAGAAGGTGGATGGCATATGTTGAATGCTAAAATGGAAAAGGTATCAGCTTTTGCTTGTGATGATGTGGACATATGTTTTGGGGGCGAATATTTTGCATTTGAGAAAGATGGAAAATGGGGGTTTGCAGATTATAAGGGGAATGTGGTAATAGAACCACAATATGAGGAGGCAAAGGCATTCAGTAATGGTTATGCCGGAGTAAAAAAAGATGGAAAATGGGGATTTATAAATGCCGAAAACCAATTTCAAATGGAGGGTGACTATCAGGATGTTTTGTATTTTACAAAGGACAAAACTTGTTTTGTCAAAGAAAACGATTTGTGGACAATAATTAAGAAACTTATTTAAGTGGTAGAAAGGGGATAAAAGATGAAAGATGATAAGGGGGAAATGATAATAGAAGCAAGTATTGTATTTCCATTGGTTCTTATTATTTATGGGATACTAATGTTTCTTGTGCTACTAATGTATCAAAGAATTACTTTAACGACAGTTGCAAATAATACAGTAAGCTGTGTTTCTGCAAACTATGGGTTTTCTGATAAAGACCCATTTATGAGCTTTATTAATAAAGAACAATTAAATAATAGAAGTGTGTTATATCGGGAGATTTTTGGGACGACAGACAAGCTAGATTTGCCAATTGAACGTCAGGCAGAATGGTTTGGCTATTATTTATTGAGTAAAAATTGTTTGCTGAAAAAAGATGGTGTAAAAATAAAAGCAAAAGTTGATATAAAGCAAGGAAAAACAATGCAGAAAGATTTAATTGTTACGATGACAGAATCGTATCATATTCCACTTGTATCTATGCTTGGAATTAACGACAAGGTAGAGTTTCATGTGACTGCTTGTGCGGAATGTGTTGACCCTATTTCTTATATCAATGCGGTTGATTTTTTGTGGGAACAGGTTGAAAAAATAACAGAAACACCAGAAATAAAATTGGTAAGGCAAATGATTGATTACATAAAAAAATAGAGGAGGGTCACATAGAAATGTTGAAATTTTGTATGAATAAAAGAAATCAAGGCATTGTTTCAATATTCTTACTAATTGTTCTATTTCCAACTATGATATTTAGTACCATGTTGATGGAAATTGGACGTTATAAGAGTGCAGTAAACTTATTGGAAGAAGCAGCACAAAATGCAGCCATTTCTATTCTTGCCGATTACAATGAGACTTTGTATAGCAAGTTTGGATTATTTGCATTTGATGAACAAGATGAAGAAAAATTGAAAGATAATTTTGTAAAGTATTTAAAAGCAAATTGCCAGACTGTTCCAACAGAAAGTGAATATGCAGTGGCAGCATCTAAACTAATGAAGTTAACAAAAGATGTAGATGTAGATACTTTTTATAGTTTAAGAACAAATAATGTTTTACTTAGGCAGATACAGGAATACTCAAAATATCGGGCACCGGCTGATTTGTGTGAGTATGCGGTGAATCTTGAAAAAATCAAAAAAGATATTTTGAAAGAATTAGGGAAGAAAATCTTTGGTTCTCATATGTACAATGCAGTTCAAACATCTATTAAGCAATTGAGTGCATGCATAGATTTTGTTTCTAAAACAAAAGAATTTATGTACACAATTATGGATTTAGAAGGAAGCATTGAAGGATATAACATTTTTGAAAGTGCGGCAAATGGCTGGAGAAATATAAAAAAATTCTTTCAGAAAGAAGAAATTCCAGCCAAAGGAACATCTTACAAAAAAGCACAAGATGAGTTGCTTGACGCAATCAAAAAGCGTGATGAAATAATAAATAATCTGAAATCAAAAGAACAGGAAATTGCATCTATTATTCAGGTGGCTAAAAATATTCAAGAGTATTTGGCTGCAAACGAACAAACAGAAATAACGGGATTAACCAATTTGCAGAATATGATACCCGGATTTGATGGAATTGATAGTCTGAATTTGAAAAAAGATGCAACGATTGATGAATGGTTCAAACTTGTAAAAGAAAGTAAGTATGAGTTTGAAAATATTGGCGAGTCATTTACTATTGATGAAATTCAGAACATTATAGGTAATGAAAAGAATTTGTTAGGGAAAAAGAATACAAAAAAATTAGATAAGGCAACAAACAAGATGATGGATTGCCAGCAGAAATATATAAAAGCCATTGATAATGTAAAAGGTAAAATGGTTGCTTATCAAACAAAAGTAAAAGAACTTGGTGATACTGTTTCAAAACTATCAGGAGAGTTAGGAAGTGAACAGGGAGATATTTGCCAAGCGATACTAGAAGCGATAAATAAAGCCTTTCAGGGCGGATTTCAAAAATATATTAATAAAGTGGATGGTGGATTAAAATTATGTGAGAGTAAATCAAAGGAAATAAAAGATAAGAATGTTGATAATATGACAAAGGACGACGTAAAAATACCAACGGTTTCTGATTTAAAAAAATATCACATGAGTTACATAGATGCAGGAACATTGGCAGTGGCGATTAATGGATTGAAATTAAAAAAAGTGTTAGCTGACGAAAGTCCGATTATGAAAATAATTAAAGGTTTAAAGAAGATTAGAAACACATTGACACCAGTTCCATATAGAAGTGTACCAGGGAAAAAGGTAATATTGTCTCAACAGACACTTCAAACAAATAATTCAAGAAATGCAGATGATAATGAAAACCGATTAAGAGATTTGAATAATAAAACAAAACTGTTAGAAGATGCAAAAAAATATGTTCCGTCAGAATACTTGGCAGATATTGATAGGTTGTCAGAAGAAGAAAGCCAGAATGATGATGCTTTATATGAGCAGATTATGCAAAAAATGGATAATTTGTATGAAGGAGCTTATGACCTGATTTCAAGAAGTAGTAATCATGATCCGATTATGATTTTAATGCCCGGAACAAATGTTAATTTTGTGAAAGTTTTGTTGAATTTAAAACCAATAATTCACGATGTAAAAAACATTTATGACAGTGTTGTATGGCTTGCTAAACTTGTAATAAATGGTCAAGGAAAGGTTGTATTAGAAAGTTTAGTGGATGGTATTGGAGACAAATTGCTGACAAGTTATTATATCAAAAATAAAGCAACAACAAGATTAGATGACATTCGAAACGATAATTACTCGGATGCGCAAATATTTAATTCATGCAATTTGGAATATGTTTTGTACGGAAATCCGAGTGAAAAAGTAAATCAAGAGAAAGTATTTGGCAGAATCCTTGTTTTAAGAATGTTTTCGAATATGATTACTATGTTAATGGATGAAAATTGCATGGAGATTATAAGCAGTTGCTCGATATTTGCGCCCCTTGTTTTTTTGGCATGGAATTATTATGAAGCAAATGTGGACATGAATCTTTTAGTTCGTGTGGAGACAAAAGTTCCTTTGATAAAAAAACATTTAGTATTATCAAAAGAAACATTAGAGGATCCAGAAGGCACACTATTGGCTTATATAGAGAATATATGTGATGATGCCATGGAAAATGATAAAAAGGAAGAAAATAAGAAAAAGACGGAAAATTTCCTGCAGGACTCAAAAGAAATACCTTTTTGGGATTGGTCATACAAAGAATATTTGCTTTTATTTTTAATTCTCTTGCCGCAGGGGCGTTCGTTACAGCGGATGGGAGATGTGATACAAATGGAAACGCGTTTTGAAGAAAGGATGAAAAAAGGAAAGGCAACATTTAAACTTAGTAAAGCTAATACATATTTAAGAAGCGATGTGACTGCTACTTTAAATCCGCTATTACCAGTTAAATCAATGTCAGGTGGCAGCTTTTCGATTGATTTATTTAAAATGAATGAGGTGACTTACAATGGATATTAAGCGTTCAGATGGCATTATGACAATAGAGGCATCAATTTCTTTTACTATTTTTATTTTATTGATTGTATTTATAATGTCCTTTGGAAAACTTTATATTGCACAAAATATGGTAAATCATGCAGTACTTCAGACGGCAAGAAATTTATCGGTTCAATCGGTTTATGATGAAACGCTGCCTGATTCAGAGGTGGAGATTGTTGCAGATGGATTAACACAGTTTTATGAGTATATGAAATTATTTTTTGGACAAGGCAAGCTGCCATCCAGAAAACAAATGAATGAAATATCACATAAAGGGGACTTGGAAGAAATTAAACAGGAATTCAAATATGTTTTAACAGCTAACAATACAATGGATGGAGAGAATTATATAAAATGGGCAGGTATTGAACATGGAGTAAGTGATATTAATTTTGACGGGTCAAAAATTGGTGATGATGTTGTTGTTAAAGCAAGCTACAAGGTACGTTTTAATTTTCCCTTTATTGGAAAACAGTATCTATATATGCATCAAGAGGCTAAAGTTAAGTGCTTTAAGTAAAAAACAAGGAGTGGACATTATGATAACATATGCCGTATTTAGTGATAAGGGTGATAGGCTATATAATGAAGATAGTACTTATGCTGTTGCTACAGAAAACAAAGGCTGCTTTGCTTTGGCAGATGGATTAGGAGGACAGGGAAAAGGAGACGTAGCATCTAAATTTGTAGTAGATGAAATTCAAAAGAAATATGCCAAAAAGAGAAAAAAATGTCTTGAAAAATTTATTACGGATATGGTCGGTGAATGTCAACGGGGTTTGATGGAAGTAAAAGAACAGGAAGATATAACCGAAGATATGATGACGACACTTGTTGTTTTGCTTGTAGATGATAATCAAGTTAGCTGGGGGCATGTTGGTGACTCCAGATTATATCATTTTTCAGATGGAAAAATAGTTGAGAGAACAAAAGACCACAGTGTTTGTCAAGTCCTTGCAGCAACAGGAGAAATTGACGAGTCAGAAATTCGCCATCATCCGGATAGAAATCGTTTGTTACGAGCGGTTGGCATGCACGATCAAACAGGAATATTGAATTCAGTGCAGACAATTGAAAAAAATGAAAACAGGCATCAATTTTTGCTTTGTTCCGATGGCTTTTGGGAATATATTGATGAAAAATATATGGAAAAGACATTAAAGCGAGCGAAGACACCAGAGGATTGGCTCAGGAAAATGACTAGAATTGTTAAAAAAAATGGTAGGAATAAAAATATGGATAATTATTCAGCAATTGCTGTTTTTCTAGATTGATTAGCAGGAGGAAGAGTATGAGTGAGAATAACAAAAAAATATGTCTGGGATGTATGCAGGAAATTAATACGGATGATATCAAATGTCCGCATTGCGGATTCGACCCCAATGCGTATAAAGTCAATCCAAGATGTCTGCGTTTAGGGACGAAGCTTGCAGGAAAATATATTATTGGAAAAGTTATTGGTGAAGGTGGATTTGGTATCACATATATTGGATGGGATGAAAAACTGGAATTGCCAATTGCAATTAAAGAATTTTTTCCACCGAAAATAGCAAGCCGAGATACAACAACGGGAAATAATACAATTTATGTATTTGATGGAGCTGAGGAAAAAAGTTTTGAAGACGGCATGCGTCGTAGTGTTAAAGAGGCAAGAAGTATGTCTAAACTCGAAGCTTACGAAGGCATTGTTTCGATACGTGATTTTTTTAATGAGAATAAGACGGCATATATCATTATGGAATATGTAGATGGTGACACGCTAAAAAAATACTTGGAACAAAATGGAAAGATGTCACCGGAAGATGTATTAAAAGTGATGAAACCAATTATGAAGGCATTGGAGCAGATGCACCGGACCGGATTAATTCATCGCGATGTCAGTCCGGATAACATTATGATTCGTCGGGATGGACAGGTTAAATTAATTGATTTTGGTTCTGCCCGTGTGGCCCAGGAAGATGACGAGAAGAGTCTTACGATTATGTTGAAACGTGGTTTTTCTCCTGAAGAACAATATCGATCAAAAGGTCATCAGGGGGCATGGACAGATATTTACGCCTTGTGTGCCACTATGTATTATATGCTGACAGGAAAGATTCCACCGGAGGCAATGGAGCGTCTTGCGAACGATGAATATAAATCGTTAAAAACATATGATGATGTTAAAATTGATAAGAAAATTGCATCTGCAATTGATAAGGGGCTATGTGTTTTTGCAAAAGACCGTTATCAATCGATGAGCGATTTAATCTATGATATTTATGGAGAAGAAGAAAAACGTGTCATTCCTAAAAATGAAAGGATGTCTACGGGAGATGTAAGTTCTGTAGGTGAAACAGTTTTAGATGAAAACAGTACAGTATTAATGGAAGATAACAATAAAACTGTTTTAATGGATGATGCGGAGAAAATGGGGAAAGTAATTGGGGGGAGAAATACAACATTAAAGTTTAATAGTAAGAAAAAGGTAATGGCAGTGATTGTGGTTATTTGCGTTTTTGTTCTGGGGGGTATTGGAGTTTTTGCGGCGGTACGATCCGGTAACAGAGCAGAGAAATCAACAGATGTTGTCTCACAAGAGAAAGCAATTAAGACACCGACAGCTTCTCCTTCTCCAACGGCTGAGATTACGGCAACACCGGAAATTAAAAAAATGCCTCTGCCAAATTGCGTGAATCAAAAAGTGGATACTGCAACACAGCAAGTATGGAATTTGTCGAAGAATGTAAATATCAAAACATCAGAAGTTTATAGTGATAGTGTTCCGGCTGGAGTTATTGTCAGCCAAGCACCAGAAGCGGGAAGTATGGTAAACACAGATGAATTTATAGAAGTAACATTTGTTGTTAGCAAAGGTCAGCAGTTAATGACTATACCAGATGTGAGAGGAAAAAGTTTATCTGCGGCGAAAGCAAAATTGAAAAAAAGTGGGTTAAAGTATAAGACAAAAACAAAATACAGCAGTTCCTACTCAAGTGGAAAAGTAATTTCGCAGAGTAAAAAGGCAGGAACAAAAGTCAAGAAAAAAACAACCGTTCATCTTGTTGTAAGCCGAGGACCGAAACCGACGCCGAAACCTCAGGCAACACCTCGTCCGACGGTACGACCACAGCGACATACAACAAGTTCGAGCAGCTCTTCTAAAAAGAGTAAGAAATCAAAAAAGAAAAGTGATTTTCAGGTGATCGGAAGCGATGACTATGTAGTATTAGATTAGACAAATTTAGTATTGCCCTAAAGGAGTGAGTGTTATGAAGAAAATATGTGCAAAATTATTGATAATGGCACTGGTGTTACAAAGTGTTTATTTGACAGTGAATGTTACAAATGAATCCGCAAAGGCGGCAACCTTAAATTTGCATAATCCAACGATGATAAATGGTGTGTCGACCTGGGATTGCGTATACTTTGGAACCTATTGGCAAAATGATACGAATGGTGATGGAATAGCAGACCAAAATGATGCAAAGGAGCCAATTAAGTGGCGCGTGCTGCAGGTTGATGGGGATGATGTGTTCCTTATGTCGGATAAAAATTTGGATTGTCAAAAATACAATAATAAAGAAGTTGATGTTACATGGGAAACTTGTAGTTTGCGAACTTGGTTATACAGTAATTTTTACCGAAAGGCATTTTCAACAGCAGAGCAAAATGCGATAAAAGTTACGACCGTAGTAAATGACAAGAATGAGGTGTATGGAACATCAGGTGGAAATACAACAATAGACAAGGTTTATATTCCGTCAATAAAAGAGGTAACTAATACAAATTATGGATTTGTGGACTATAATTCGAGGAGTGTTACCAGAAAGGCAAAAAACACAGCATATACAATGAACTGTTATATAAACCAATCCAATGTGTCTCAATATGGAGTATGGTGGATTCGCACACCAGGAGCAAATCACCAACAAGCTGCAATTGTTGATGGCCCCGGATATGTATTTGGTGACAGCTATTATAGTGGCTTAAGTGTTGCAAACGAAGATGTTGGTGTTCGTCCGGTTATGCACATATCATTATCTGCATTTGATAAATTAGAGTTTGCAGGAACAGTATCGTCAGATGGAGAAGAAATTGTTCCTACGCCAACACCAACTGTAACACCAACTGTAACACCAGCAGCTGAAACATCAAGTACACCAACGGTAACACCGAATCCAACTGCAAAAGCAACTAAAAAAACACAGAAAGAAACGATTGCATCAGCACTTCCGAATAAAACCGCTAATAATACATTGGCAAGGTCAACGGTAAAAACGGGAAAGATATTTAACGATAAGGGGATCAACTATAAAATTATAAAGTTGACGGAAAAGAAGGGAAAGTTGACTTTGATAAGTGTAAAAAACAAAAAGACCAAAAAGGTAACAATACCAAAAGAGGTTATAAAATATGGTTATAAATTTACAATAACGCAGATTGGCAAAAATGTGTTTACAAGATGTAAGAAATTAAAGAAATTAACGATTAAAAGCCGAACAATTACAAAAATAGGAAAGAACAAATTTTCTAAGAAATGTAAGATTGTTGTACCACAAGTAATGAAAAAGAGGTATACGAAACTATTGAAAAAATGGAGGTAACATTTTATGAAGATAAAGGGATATTTATTTTTAACAGTTGCAATGTTTATGATGACAATACTGTTTTTTGGGAGTGAATCAAAAGCTGCGATGACATCGTGGAGTGCAGAGCAGCCGCCAGAAGGTGCGAAAGGAGTGGAAAAAAGGACAGAATATCGGTTTCGTGATAAATCCACACAAACATCTTACAGTACATCATTAGGTGGATGGACACAGGCGGGAGGCAGTTGGGTTGCTTCAGGAAGTGGGCAAGTCGACTATGTAAGTTCTTTTCCGAGTGGTTTTGAGGCAAGGAGCGGCATTTATCAATATTACAATCGTGCACCGGTAGCCCCTTCGGAAACAGCCACAAACAAGACAACAGTAAGTACCAGCCACATTGGTTATATTTATTATCACTGGTGCAGAAATGGAACCTATTATGGAAATCAGAAGAATCGGACAGTGAATGGGGTATATACGGATAAGTTTTGGAATTTCCATGCCTTTTTTACTTCTTCACCGTTAGGATGGGATTCCAAAGGTGCATTTTATGGTGATTTACCACAACATTGTAATGATACCTATTGGTGGATTGGATATGGAGAAGGAGTTGCGGCTAATATTCCGGTGTATCGCTGTTCCTATCAACAGTACAAAAAGCTTTTTAAATACTATAAATGGTCAAAATATTCGGATTGGTCAGCTTCTGCACCGGTGCCTGGAAGCAATCGTGAAATTCAGAAAAGAATAGCATATCGATATGAAGAAGATAGCATTAAAAGTATTGCGCCATCAATTGTAACGACTTATACGGTAAAAACAAGTACCGGGAAGTCTGGTAAAAACGCTGCCAAAAAGAAAGTAAAAATTCGTTTGAAAATGATGATTATAAGAGGCTTTAAAGGTTATCAGATTCAATATGCGACGAATAAAAAGATGAAAAAAAGCAAAAGTATCTGGGGGAAAAAGAAGAGTGTGGCAATTTCTGTAAAGAGAAAAAAGATATATTACATTCGAGTGAGATATTATAAAAATAAATCCCATTCAAAGAAAAAGGTTTTTAGTAAGTGGAGCAAAATTAAAAGACTTAGTGTAAAAAAATAATTTTGCAACACTTGTATAGGACATCGTTATCTTGTCAACCCTAACTCAAAAAGCAAAGGAGACGATTTTTTGAGTTACCAGATTTTAATGGACAGCTGCGGCGATTTATCGGAAGGAATGAGAAATAATGAGCATCTGCGGATGATTCCTCTGCAAATCCGAGTGGGGCAGAAAGAGTGGCCGGACGATGGACATATCAATAAACAGGAGTTGTTTGATGAAATTTTAGAGACGGATGTGCTGCCAAAATCGGCGTGTCCGGCACCGGATGCTTATTTGCAGAGGTTCGATAAAAATGCAGACCGTATTTATGTGATAACGGTTTCTTCAGCTCTTTCCGGTTCTTATAACAGCGCGAGCCTGGCGAGAAAACTTTGGCGGGAGGAGAACAAAGGAAAAAAAGGGCAGAAAATTTATATTATTGACAGCAAAAGTGCATCCGCGGGGCAGACATTACTGGCAGGAGCATTGATGCGTTGGGAAAATAAAGGGTATTCCGAAGATGAAATTCGTAAGCGGATCAAGAAACTTCGCAGGGATATGATGACGAAATTTGTGCTAAATGATTTGACGATGTTAGAGCGAAGCGGAAGATTAAATGGTCTTCAGGCAAAACTTGCGGACGCTTTTCATATCTGTCCGATTTTGGCATCGACCGATGAAGGAACCATTTGCCAGACTGGTCAGGCGAGAGGTATGAAACGTGCGTTGTCTGCGATGGTGCGTGCAATTGGAAATGAAAATAAAGAAAAAAAGATTTCTCATATTGTAATTTCACACTGCGGGCAGGAGGCAGGAGCATATGAAGTAAAGAAAAAATTAAATAAGATACTCCCGGATTGTCAGATTCACATTGTTGAGACGGGAGGGATTGCAAGTGTTTATGCAGGAATTGGCGGTATTATTCTGGCATATGCATAAATCCATTAATGAGGTGGCAGACGGAATCAGTTGCTAGTTCCGTATTTTCTTCCCATGGTATAAAAACTTTCTTGTCTTTTCGGGTGAGCGAAAAAACAGGAGAATCCCAGTCGGTGCCAGCCGGCAGCGGAAGAAATCTGCCGTCTTTTTTGATGTAGCAGTTAGCGGCAGTTGCTTTTTGACGGTAGGCAGGTTCGACAAAACAGCCAACGCTTTTATGTACCGCCATATCTTCCTTTGGCAGATAATAATAATTTTTATAGTCGGCAAAAAAGTGGTACAGCGTACCTTCCCAAAGCGGTACCTCGATAGAAAGGGATTTCCCTTCAAAAGAAAAGGAGATATCACCTTTTTGAAAGGAAAGATTTGCCGGCACTTTTTTCTCTAAGGTGTCGGTAAATAGAACGCTGTGTTCCGTTGTCTGTACACTCGGGCATATCGGTTTATACGTTGTGTAGGCAAGGAGAAGTGCACATACAATGGTACCAATCAAATCATCTTCATTATGAAAGAGCAGTCTGTTCTTTTTTTCTAAGGATTCCGGATTATGAAAAAATTTCTCATGCATAAATTCCGTGTAAAGTGTGATACATTCTTTTCCGCTTAAAAATTCATGTCTGGTAAAACCGGCAAGACGCTCCATTGTAATCAATTTTTGATTGGGAACCGGGAAATATTTTTTGATGTGTTTGACTGCCCGGTAAAGGTCAAGTGTCTGCTTCCCGGCAAACGGGGACGGCATATGATTTGTGCGGTATTTCTTTTCCAGATAAGGGATGTCAAAGGTCGCACCATTATAATGCGCAATCCATTCGTACTTTTCTGAAAACTCAGAAAATGCCTGCAAAAGACGTACTTCACTCACATAATCATCGGCAAACCACTGGTTTAGAACCCACTCATTATTTTCAAAGGTAATTGTGCCAATCAGATAAAGAGACGAAACAGCAGCAGAAAGCCCGGTAGTTTCAATATCAAAAAAGCAGATGTTTTCTGCCGGAGCCGGTAAGATAGACGCTGCATTGTTTAGTTGTTCTTCATAGGAAGTAAGTACCTTTGCTGTGTGTTCCATGGTTAATCCCTTCTCGTTTTTTTGCTGTAGTTCGTAAAAATCTGAACTTATCATAGCAAGAAATGAAAGGATTTGCAATGTTTGTAAAGCTGCTTGATAAATATTAGCGGATGAAAAGAGGCGGCTATAGTATGCCTTAGCCCAATTACCAAGTTTTATACAATTAGTTTATGCCATATGTTTGCTATCAATTCCTTTGGATTCCAGTAATTCCGTAGAAAAACTTTGTGACGAGTGGGTTTTGAGTACGTCGGTATGTGGCACTGGTAGTTTCAGTGCCCATACCGCTACGCACTCAACAAACGGGAGTGCCCACGAGACGCAAAGCTTTTCTACGGAATTACGGAAAACAAAAAAGTGACACAAACAACATCCTGCAATGTTTGCGAATTACCACCGTATGTGGTATACTATATTTATTTGAAATTTGAGGGAAAAGGATGGAGAATGATATGGAGGCACAGAGAGAAAAACGTCCATTAAAACATCTTCAGGGATTAAAAGGACGAGTTCAAAACAGTTTGAGCGGCTTTTTGAGAGCTTGCATTGTTGCGGCTTTGGTTATGCTTCAGTTTGCAATTCTGATTGTACTGCCGTTTTTACTGCGCCAGTATGCTTCATTATTTTATTTGGTAATGGAGTTGTTTGGTGTGTTCACCATTCTGGCACTTACGAATGACAGCCGCAGCATGTCCTATAAATATGGATGGTTGTGCATTACAATTTTACTTCCGGTATCCGGAAATATTATGTTTGCTCTTTGGGGAAAGGTAGGCAAAAAAAACAAATTAAACCGTCGGATAAAATCGACGATTCAAAGTGTAGACAGACACTTAGAATGGCATCCCGAAGTGTCCGATGAATTTCGGAAAAAACATCCGGTTTCATCCCGTATGTCGCGTTATATGGAAGCTAATGGTGCACCGATTTCAAAAAATAATGAGGCAAGATACTATGATATGGGAGAAAATGCGTTTGAAGATTTGTTTGCTGATTTGGAGCGGGCAAAAAAATATGTTTTCATTGAATTTTTTATTGTGGCTGAAGGCGCAATTTGGGATAAGATGCATGATATTTTAAAGCGTAAAATTGAAGAAGGAGTTGAAGTTAAATTCCTGTATGACGATTTTGGAGCGCTGCTTCGTACCAGCACGGATTTTGCACAGAAACTGCGGGCAGAAGGTTTTGAAGTAGAAGTGTTTAATCCAATTCATAAATATACCAGTAAGTTATTTATGAACTTCCGTGACCACCAGAAAATTCTTGTCATTGATGGTGAGGTGGCATATACGGGCGGTTTTAATATTGCGGATGAATATGCCAATTTAGTAGAGCGTTTTGGCATATGGAAAGATGAAGGAGTACGGTTAAAAGGTGAGGTTGTCTGGAGTATGGTAGTTACTTTCCTCGAACTGTGGGCAGTCTGCTCTAAAAATGAGGAGATTGATTATGAGCGGTACCGGGCAGAAAAAACATCGATTCAGTCGGATATGTACTGCCATGTACTGCGTGACGGTCCGGCGTTAGATACCCGCTCTTTTGTTGGCAGCATGTATAAACAGATGATACATTATGCCGGTGAAAAAATGTATGTAATGACACCGTATCTGATTTTAGAAGAAGCGATGATTGAGACGCTTTTGGAAGCCGTGCGCCGTGGTGTGGATGTGCGGATTATCACGCCTCATATTCCGGATAAAAAGCATATTAAATACATGACGGAATATAACTACGGGATCCTTTTGAAAAATGGAATTCGTATTTACGAATATGAGCCGGGATTCATTCATTCCAAAGTAGTTATGAATGAGCATTGTGCGATTGTCGGAACCATCAATATGGATTACCGGAGCTTTTACTTACATTATGAGAATGGTGTCTGGATTTATGATGAAGAATTCAGGCAGGCGGTGGAAGCCGATTTTATAAATACATTTGCGCAAAGTATTGAGATTACCTATGAGGACTGGAAAAACAGACCGTTAAAGATGAAAATTATTCAGCCGATTTTACATGTGTTTGACGCACTTGTGTAATGCATCCGGCATAAGGGAGGAACTATGATAGCATTTGTGAAAGGAATTTTGGACTCCGTGAGTGAGGACAAAATTATTGTGGAAAATCAGAATATCGGATTTGAAATTTTAGTGCCGGGGTCGGTTGTTTCTGAATTGCCGCAGGTAGGAAATACAGTTAAGATTTATACCTATACATATGTGCGCGAAGATGCATTGCAGCTCTATGGTTTTTTGACGAAAGACAGTATGGACATGTTTAAGCTGCTGATTACGGTAAATGGCATTGGGCCGAAGGCGGCACTTGGTATTTTAACTGCCATGGACACCGATGCGCTCCGTCTTGCGATTCTTTCGGATGATGCAAAAACGATTGCGAAAGCACCGGGAATCGGACCAAAAACTGCGAGCAAACTGATTCTTGAGTTAAAGGATAAATGTCATTTGGAAGATGTCTTTGGCGGCGTGGAAGAATCTTTTGCTACAGAAAATGTATCGGCCGGAGCAGATGCGAAGAAAGATGCGATTGAGGCGCTGGTTGCCCTTGGTTATTCCGCATCAGAGGCTGCCGGTGCGGTACGCAAACTTCAAGTTACGGAAGAAATGTCTGTGGAAGATATTTTGAAATTGAGCTTAAAAAATCTGTAAAGGAATGAGAGTAAGCAATGGAAAAGCGAGTGATTTCTACTGACCTGATGGAAGAAGATTATAAAATTGAAAATAGTCTTCGTCCAAAGTTTTTGAAAGACTATATTGGTCAGAGTAAAGCAAAAGAAAATTTAAAGATTTATATTGAGGCGGCGAAGCAGAGAAACGAATCGCTTGATCATGTACTGTTATATGGGCCGCCGGGATTAGGGAAAACCACATTGGCAGGAATTATTGCGAATGAGATGGATGTAAATTTAAAGATTACATCGGGACCTGCAATTGAAAAACCGGGTGAAATGGCATCCATTTTAAATAATCTCTCGGATGGTGATTTACTGTTTGTGGATGAGATTCACAGACTTAACAGACAAGTGGAGGAAGTGCTCTATCCGGCGATGGAAGATTATGTCATTGATATTGTGATTGGAAAGGGAGCCTCGGCGAGAAGTATCCGTCTGGATTTGCCGAAGTTTACACTTGTGGGTGCAACAACGCGCGCCGGTATGCTGACGGCACCGCTTCGTGACCGTTTTGGAGTAGTCCATCGTTTGGAGTTTTATACGGTAGATGAATTAACCGAAATCGTTCTTCGTTCAGCGCATGTTTTCCATGTGGCGATTGATAGGGAGGGAGCCAGAGAAATTGCAAGACGTTCACGCGGAACGCCACGTTTAGCTAACCGCCTGTTAAAGAGGGTGCGCGATTTTGCCGAAGTAAAATACGACGGAAACATTACACTTTCGGTCGCAAATTTTGCATTGGATTTGCTGGAAGTAGATAAATATGGACTGGATAACACCGATCGGAGCCTTTTGCTGGCGATGATTGAGACATTTCAGGGAGGACCGGTTGGACTGGATACGTTAGCCGCATGCATTGGTGAGGACAGTGGGACGATTGAAGATGTTTATGAACCGTTTTTGATTCAGAATGGGTTTTTAGCAAGGACGCCTAGAGGACGTATTGTGACAGAAAAAACATATCATCATTTGGGGTTGTCATTTGACGAATAATGTTTTTTTATGTATAATTATTAGGAAATTGAGCAGGTGAGGTGCATAGATGAAAAAGAAAAATGATGTAGAAGTTTTAATTGATGGCAGAAAATATACACTTTGTGGATTTGAAAGCCCGGAATACATTCAGAAAATTGCCTCTTACATTAATCGTAAATTGGCAGAATTTCATAAACAGGAGGGATATGCAAGACTGGATTTGGATTTGCGTAATACCCTGCTTGCGATTAATATTGCCGACGATTATTACAAAGAGAAGAAAAAGGCAAGCGAATACCGCACCGAGACTCAGTTAAAAGACAAAATGGTGTTAGACATGAAGCACGAGATTATTGAGTTACAGGATACCATTAAGAAACTTGAAAAAGAACGCGATGAGTTTCATGATTCAGTTGAAAAATTAGAAAAAAAACAGGTTGAATTAGAGACTAGACTGAAACAAAAAAGATAAAAAAAGGACTGCTGAAAATGCAGTCCTTCTTTACAAGATAGAGGGAGAAAGGAATCGAATGAGTAACGTAGAAATTCTTGCACCGGCAGGCTCGCTGGATGGCTTATATGCTTCATTTCAAATGGGAGCGGATGCGGTTTATGTAGGAACCAGCCGATTTGGTGCCCGTGCTTTCGCAAAAAATCCAAGTGTCGATGAACTGAAAGAGGCACTTGTGTATGCGCATATGCATGATAAGAAAATATATCTGACGGTCAACACACTGCTTTCGGACAGGGAGCTGGAAAATGATTTGTTTCCATTGATTGCTCCGTTGTATGAGGCGGGACTTGATGCCTGTATCGTACAGGATTTAGGCGTGTTGTCTTTTTTACATGAAAATTTTCCACAGATGGATTTGCACGCCAGCACGCAGATGACGATTTTATCCGGAGATGAGGCAGAGTTATACAGAAACTATGGTGTTACAAGATTTGTTCCTGCCAGAGAATGTACCATTGAGGAAATTCGTGCGATGAGAGCACAGACCGATTTGGAAATAGAAGTGTTTGTGCATGGTGCGCTCTGCTATTGTTATTCCGGGCAGTGCTTGATGAGTGAGGAGATTGGAGACCGCAGCGGAAACCGGGGAATGTGTGCGCAGCCGTGCAGACTTCCATTTACGAGTGCATATGGAAACGGACATTTATTCAGCACAAAAGATATGTGTACGCTTATGCATATTCCCGAACTTGTGGATGCCGGAATCGATTCTTTCAAAATTGAAGGGCGCATGAAAAAGAAGGAGTACAGCGCGTATTTGTCCTCGTTATACCGCTATTATGTCGATGTTTATGAGAGTGAGGGGAAGGAAACTTTTCAGGCATTGGTTCAGAATAAAGAAAGCAGGCTGTGGAAAGATATCAGGCGGAGTAAAGACATTTATAACCGCGGCGGATTTTGTGCCGGATACCTTTTTGAGACAGATAAGAAAAATATTGTGTATCCGAAAAAAAACGGGCATTTTGGTACGTGTGTTGGTATTGTTTTGAAAGTGTCCAAAGGACAGGCGGTATTCCGTGTAAAAGAAGCCCTGCATTATCAGGATATTTTAGAATTTCGCTTGGAAGATGATACAAAAGCATACGAGTATACGGTAAAAAATGAAGCAGCACCCGGTGATGTTGTGACATGCAATGTAAAAAGGGGCAGTACGATATTTAAGGGACAGAAAGTTTATCGTACAAAAAATGCGGCACTGTTGTCATGGATTGATGAAAAAATCGAAACTATTGATGACAAAATTTCTTTGAAAGGGAAAATGACTGCGAAAATCGGCAAACCAATTGCTCTGAAACTGCAGGGACTTTCGCATGAAGTTACAGTGTTTGGTGAACCATTACAAAGAGCCGTAAATCGTCCTGTGACAAAAGACGAAATTGAAAAGCGCATTCGGAAAATGGGAAATACGAATTATAGACTCACGGACTTTTCCATTACTTTAGAGGAGGATTCCTTTGTGCCAATGGGAGAAATCGCCAAATTAAAACGAGAGGCATTAGCAGCTTTTGAGAGAGAGGCGGTGTCTGGACGGAGTGTGGGAGAGCAAAAACCGCATAAAAAGAAAGAACTTCTTGTCTGGCAAAATGCCTCCATTCTAAAAGTTTCTACGATGGAGCAGTTAAGGACAGCAGTTGAGACGGATGAAAACGATGTATGGATTGAACTTCCGGTAGCTTTATTTGCAAAAGAAGAGGATGAGGTAATCAAACTTCTTCAAAATCGTCCGGTAATTCTTTCATTCCCACGGATTATGAAAGCGGGAGTGGAAGAAAAATGGAGGACATTGATAAACAGGCTGTTTGTCGGTGCGGTTGTGATTAACAGCCACCGTGCGCTGCTTGTGGCAAAAAAGAGATTTAAAGATTGCCCATGGATTGCTGCCGAAACATTTTACCATGAAAATGAGCGCGCAAAAGAAGTGCTTGCAGAATTTGGTATCTGCCAGGCAATTAAGCGTGGCTATGGGCGCAAAGAAGTAATGGTGACGAAGGGATGCTTAAAGCGGACGCTTGACAGGTGCGATGGAAAAAAAGAGAGAATTTTAGTATCCGGTGGCAAAGGGGACAAATTCTATGTGGTAAATAATTGTGATTTTTGCTACAATACGATATATACAAAAAACGGCGAGAAAAAGCCGGAATTTGATAAGCCGGCATGGCACCATTTTACATGGGAGACAGCCGATGAAATGAGAAAGGTTTTGAAAACATGGAACTTATTATAGCAGAACTTTCACGATATATAATCGTTATTTTATTTGCTCTGTATACCTTCTACAGTTACCGCGCGTTTATCGGACGGGCGGCAGGAAATAATGAGGGAGTATTCCGGGCACAGCGTGTGCTTATCGTGATGCTTCATTTGGTTTGCAGTGCAGTTATTTTAGTGGAAGAAAAAGAAATTAAATATGTGGTTTTGTGGGCACTTGAGTTATTCTTTTTTCTGTTTTTTACGAAAATCTATCAGGTGTTTTACAAGGGAATGTCAAAACTAATCTGGAATAACATGATGATTTGCATGATGATTGGATTTATTATGCTTGGCAGACTTTCCTATGATTATGCAATCAGACAGCTTGTGATGGCATCGCTTGCTTTGGGAGTGTGTCTTTTAGTGCCGTTGTTTATTGAGCGGTTTACGATTTGGGAAAAAATCGGCTGGCAGTATGCGCTTGCCGGTGTCCTGCTGTTACTTTTGGTGTTTGTAATCGGTGTGGAAAAATACGGCGCAAGAAACTGGATTTCGATTGGCGGATTTGAATTGCAGCCGTCTGAATTTGTAAAAATTATTTATGTGTTTTTCATCGCTTCCCTTTTGGCAAAGCGGACAGATTTTAAGAGTGTTGCCGTGATCAGTATTGCGGCGGCAGTACATGTGGGAATCCTTGTGTTAGAGAAGGATTTGGGTGCAGCACTGATTTATTTTGTAACATATCTTATGATGCTGTATGTGGCAACGATGAAATTGCGCTATCTTGCGGCAGGAGCTTTTGCAGGGACGGCGGCATCCGTTGTGGCGTATCAGTTATTTGCACATGTGCGTGTGCGTGTGGCGGCGTGGCAGGACCCTTGGTCAAACATGAATCAGGGCGGCTATCAGATTTGCCAGAGTTTGTTTGCAATCGGAACCGGAGGATTGTTTGGCATGGGACTTGGACAGGGCATGCCAAAGAGTGTGCCGGTAGTGGAAAGTGATTTTATTTTTTCTGCGATTGCAGAGGAAATGGGGGTCATTTTCTGTATCTTTTTGATTTTGATTTACATTAGTTCCTTTATTATGTTTGTCAATATCGCTTTAAAAATGAAAAAGAATTTTTATAAATTGTGTGCATTCGGATTGAGTGTGGTTTTGATTTTTCAGGTGTTTTTGAGTATCGGTGGAGTAACCAAATTTATTCCGTCAACCGGTGTGACGCTGCCGTTAATCAGTTACGGCGGCAGTTCCATTATAACGACGATTGTGATTTTTAGTATTATTCAGGGAATGTATGTGAGAAACCGAAGAGAGGAGGTCACAACAAATGAAGAACAAGCAGCAATTAATCGAAAATCCGGAAAAAGGCAGTAAACGCCAGAACCGGGAAATGGCGGTTGTGACCTATCTTGTGATGGCAATCTTTTTTATTCTTGCCGGATATATGGTTTATTTTATCATTCACGATTCGGATCAGGTGTTAAACAATTCGGCAAATAAACGTCAGGAACTTTTAGCTAAGCGTGTGACGAAAGGTAAAATTTTATCGGACAAAGGAAGCGTGCTGGCAAAGACAGTTACGGATTCTTCAGGAAACGAAACGAGAAAGTATCCGTATGGCAGCTTGTTTGCGCATGTTGTCGGACGTTCTTCGCACGGGAAAACCGGGTTGGAGGCATCAGAAAGTTATACGATGCTGACCTCCGGACTGAATCCTTTTCTTAGTACGATTAATGAATTAAAGGGTAAAAAAAATCCGGGAAACAATGTAGTTACCACATTGAATGTCGGGCTTTCCAAAGCGGCGAGTAATGCACTTGGTTCAAAGCGTGGAGCGGTTGTTGTGATGGACCCGGAAACCGGGAAAATACTGGCGATGGTGAGCAAACCATCATACGACCCCAATCAATTGACGGATGCCAGATGGAACAAACTGACATCGGATTCCGGGGAGCAGTCGGCGCTTTATAACCGGGCGACACAAGGGTTGTACCCGCCGGGGTCAACTTTTAAATTGTATACAGCGTTTGAATTTATGAGAGAACAGGATAATTATTCAAAATTTCACTATACTTGTACCGGAAAAATTGGAACAGGAAGCGAACAGATTAAGTGCTATGGCGGCGAAGTGCACGGAAAAGTGGATTTGGAAAAGGCATTTGCTGAGTCTTGTAATGCAGCATTTTGCTCCATCGGAGATGGTTTGAACCGGAATTCGTGGCGCAAGTTATGCGAATCCTTTTATTACAACAAAAGCATTCCGCTTGAAAAAATGGAGCAGAAATCATCCCGTTTTAAGATTGATAACAAGACGGCACAGGGCGATGTAAGACAGGCGTCAATCGGACAGGGACAGACACTGGTTACGCCGCTGCAAAATATTTTACTTGTCTGTGCATCAGTCAATGGCGGTGAATTGATGCAGCCATATGTGGTTGACCGGATTGAGGATGCAAACGGAAATACGGTTTCTGAAAATACACCGAAATCACTCGGGAAGAAAATGTCAGAAAAAGAGGCAAAACAATTAAAGAAATTAATGAGGGGAACCGTAAAAGGTGGAACGGCGACGTCTTTATACTATGGAACGCCATATAAGGCAGGTGGAAAGACGGGTTCTGCGGAGTTCCAAAACGGTTCGACGGATTCTCATGCGTGGTTTGTCGGCTACGCAGAAAAAAATGGTAAAAAGCTTTGCGTCAGCGTAGTTGTAGAGGCTGCGGGAACCGGAAGTGCCTATGCTGTTCCGATTGCTAAAAAGGTGTTTGACGCTTATTGGTAGAATGGGGTATACTAAGAAAAAAAACACGTGTACAGAGGAACGTGATTTCCACGCAGGAGGGATTGCAATGATAGAAGCAACAAGCTGTGGCGGAGTAGTAATTTTCCGGGGTAAGATATTATTGTTGTATAAAAATGTGAAACACAAATATGAAGGCTGGGTTCTTCCGAAAGGAACAGTTGAGCAGGGAGAAAGTTTTCCGGAGACGGCATTACGTGAAGTAAAGGAGGAGGCAAGTGCACTGTGCCGGATTGTTGATTATGTTGACCGAAGCCACTACACATTTGAAGTGCCGGAGGGGACGGTATCCAAAGATGTTCATTGGTTTTTAATGCAGTCGGATAGTTTCTATTCAAAACCACAAAGGGAGGAATATTTTCAGGATTCGGGGTATTATAAATACCATGAGGCATATCATCTGCTGAAGTTTGCCAATGAACGCAAAATTTTGGAACATGCGTATGCTAAGTACCAATTACTCCGTAAAAATCAGATGTGGGGCAGACCAAGAAGATTGTGAAAAGGGGTGTTACTTATGCTTGATAAGGTAATGATGGAGCGAAAAGAAGTTCGCAAAGACTATGATGAGAGACTGGCACATTTAGAAATTCGTATGGGAGAACTGCAGCGGCAGTGCCGGAGTATGGGGATTCCGATTGTTATTGTGTTTGAGGGGTTTTCTGCGTCCGGAAAAGGAACAATGATTGGACGGATGATTCGTCCTCTTGACCCAAGAGGTTTTCAGGTTTTTACGATGGAAAAGGAAACGAAAGAGGATAAAAGACATCCATATTTATGGCGTTATGCGACGAAAATGCCGGCAAAAGGAAGAATTCATATTTTTGATCACAGCTGGTATCAGGGGTTCCCGGATATTTTACAGGCGGACGAAATCTGTCGGTACGAAAAGCAGTTTACCGACGATGGAGTTGTTTTGATTAAGTTTTTTCTTGCTATTACAAAAAAGGAGCAGAAAAAACGGTTAAACCATTTGGCGGGCAGTGAGGACACGAGCTGGCGTGTCAAAGAAAAAGACTGGAAAAATAATGAGAATTATGACAAATGTTTCTCACAATTTGATACTATGCTGGTACAGACCGATACGGCAAATGCGCCGTGGACAATTGTCGAGGCAATGGACAAAAAATTTGCAGCAGATAAAATTTTAACGACAATTGTAAACCGGCTGGAGCAGGCGGTCGAGATGAATCAGAAAAAAGGAAATCCGGAAACGGATTCTAAAAGTGAGGATACAGATGCATACCTGCAAAACAGTGTGTTAAAAGGTGTGGATTTGACGCTCTCTTTGACGCCTGAGGAATATAAGAAAAAGAAAAAAGATTTGCAAAAGCGGATGGAAAAACTTCACAATCAGATGTATTTGCAGCGTGTGCCTGTGGTGCTAGCATTCGAAGGCTGGGATGCCGGTGGAAAAGGCGGTGCCATTAAGCGCATTACCCAGTGTATGGATGCGCGTGGTTATGAAGTGGTGCCAATTGCTTCGCCAAATGATATTGAAAAAGCACATCATTATTTGTGGCGGTTCTGGAATCATTTTCCAAAGGACGGACACATGGCAATTTTTGACCGCACCTGGTATGGGAGAGTGTTAGTTGAGCGTGTGGAAGGTTTTGCCACGGAGGAAGAATGGAAACGTGCTTATCAGGAAATTAATGATATGGAAGCCCATTTGGTAAAATCCGGTACAATTGTTTTGAAATTCTGGATGCACATCGACAAAGATGAGCAGGAAAAACGCTTTAAGCAGCGAATGGAAACGCCGGAAAAACAGTGGAAAATTACAGATGAAGACTGGCGCAACCGTGACAAATGGGATGACTACGAAAAAGCAGTCGATGAGATGATGTTACGCACATCGACGACAGAAGCCCCATGGCATATTATTGAGGCAAATTCCAAGTTATACGCAAGGATTAAAGTCCTTGAAATTGTTGTGGAGGCATTGGAAAAGAGGTTAGAATGAATACAAATCAGAAAATCCGAAGAATCGGAGGAATTGTTGTTTTATTAATTTTATGCGGTATGCTTTTGCCTGTATTTTGTAAAAACAGCAGGGCGGCAGAGGTGACGCATTATTATGTTTATCTGGATGACGCCCGCTATGAGGTGACAAAGGACGAGTATGCGAGAATTTACGGAAGCCAGTCAGATACCGATGTGCTGGTTTCGATTTTAAGAGAAATCTTAGGAGAGCGCATGCCGGCATCCTTTTCCGTTGTGTCTGGAGAGGTAACGACAGAAAATAGCGACAGTACCTACGACAATTCGGATTTTTTGATTGAAAATGGCAGATTGATTTCTTATCGGGGAAGCGATACGACCGTAACCGTACCAAATACGGTAACGGTGGTTTCTTCGCTTGCCTTTTATAACAATTCAAAGGTGAAGAAAATTATTCTTCCGTCAAGTGTAACGACAGTTGAAAAGTATGCTTTTGCCAAATGTTCATCGCTTCGTGTGATTTCTTTTCCAAAAGAAACTGTTACATTGATAGACAATATCCTTTATGACTGTGGAAAAATCTTAAATTTTGCAGCACCAAAATTAAGCAAGGCGTATTCGTATGCTGAGAAAAAAGGAATTGCCGTTACGACAACAAACAAAATTAAATTTGCATCTTCCCATATTTACCTTCTTGCGGGTGATACCGACACGATTCCTTTGCTCAACTGCATTAATACAGTAACGTATAAGAGTAAGAAGAAGAGTGTGGTATCCGTTACAAAAAGTGGTAAAATTCGCGCAAAAAAGAAAGGAACCACCATAATTCAGGCATCTGCCGGTGGTAAAAAATATCAGTACAAAGTAACGGTATACGGAAAAGCAGTTGGAAAGCGTGTAAACCAGATTATTAAATCGATTATTAAAAAAAATATGACGAATTATCAAAAAGTACAGGCTGTACATAACTGGATGATTCGAAATGTGAAATATGATTATTACAGTCTGAAACGCGGATATGTACCGAGTGTATCCCACACGGCAAAAGGAGCACTGCTGAAAAAAGTAGCAGTGTGTGATGGCTATTCGCATGCTTTTCAGATGGTGATGCGTAAACTTAAAATTCCGTGCCGCTTTGTGGCCGGTTCAAGCGGTGGTGTCGGGCACGCATGGAATATGGTGAAACTTTCCGGTAAGTGGTATCACATTGATGTGACCTTTGACGACCCGATTATCAATGGCACAAACACCAACAAAACACCGTATTATACATACTTTTTGAAATCGAGTTCGGTGATGAAAAAAACACATCATTTTACTGCATCGAAATACCCAAAATGTAACAGTAAAAAATATGACTAATTTTTTGGGCTCCGTAATTTAGAAAAAAGACTTTGCGACTCGTGGGCGCTCCCGCTCATTGAGTGCGTAGCGGTATGGGCACTGAAATTACCAGTGCCACATACCGACGTACTCAAACCCACGAGTCACAATGTCTTTTTTCTAAATTACTGGAATCCCAATAAATTGTCATTAAATATTTGCTACAAGCAAATTATTTTAGAATCTAATTCGTTAAATAAAAAAGCACTAAAAACAACGTTTTTCGTAGTTTTTAGTGCTTTTTAGTGAGTGCGGATGGCGGGACTTGAACCCGCACGATGTCACCACCGCAAGATTTTGAGTCTTGTGCGTCTGCCAATTCCGCCACATCCGCTCACAACGATATTTACTATACCATCCTTTTTTTAATGTGTCAACACTTTTTTAGAAAAAAAGTTAGTAAGTTTGATTATGTTTGTGAACTGGGGGAAATGTTTGATGACAATTTATTTGGGATTCCAGTAATTCCGTAGAATAGCTTTGTGACTCGTGGGTACAAACACGTGGGTATGAGGCTTGCGTGTTTTGCAAGACCATACCCTTACGCGTTTGTTAAACGAGAGTGCCCACGAGACGCAAAGCTATTCTACGAAATTGCGGAACCCAAACAATTACCACAAACTTTTCTTTTTATATTGTGTTTCAACACATTTACGTGTAAAATATAATTTATCATGAATTAAGTTATATTAGAAGGGAGAACTTATGAGAAAACGTAAGTTAAAAAAAGGATTAGCATGGATTTTAGCATGTGCATTATTTATGGGGATGACCCCGGTGAATACGCAGGCGAAGGAACAAAAAAACAGTGAAATTGTATTATTTAATGCAAATGTGGCTTCAGGTGGAAGTGTGACCGGAGGGGCAACTACGATAGAGCCTACGGCTGAACCAAAAGAAATTGTTACGGTAACACCATTTTCCGGCTTGTGGAAGTATTATGGACAGAAGCGTACCTTTATCAGAGATGTGCATTACGCAGTATCCGATGAAAAGGATTTGCCGGATGGAGTTACACTTACGATTTCATCGGAAACTGCCGGAAAACAGCAGTTTGTGTTAAAGGATGAAAGGAGCAGTGATGAGAAACAGAAAATTTCTTATCAGCTGGCAAAAAATGCTCCGGCTTATGAAATTCGTGCTTATCATACGAATGCGGTGGCAAAGACGGAAAAAGATACAATTAATATTGCAGACAGGACAGGATTGACAGACGATAAGGTTGAGATAGAAGCACCGGCAGGCTATCGAATCAGCAGTCAGGCTTCAGTGGATGCAAATTGGGCAGATACGATGTCTGTGACGTTGACAGAAGGAAAAAATGAGATTGCTTATTATTTAGCATCGAAACAGGCAGATGCGACAAAGAATGCGATTGATACGACAAAGAAAACGATTACAATTGTAGCTGATTTTACAGCACCACAGATTACATCGGTTTCCGGTTTTGACAGTGATACCGATACGACTTCTTCCGGATTGATTACCGGAAATGAACCGGGTAAATTTTATTATGTGGTACTGCCAAAGGCGTTAGGTGAAGAGGCAGAGAAAGAAAGCGGTGGCATGACAACGAAATTTATATTGTCGCGTGTGACTTCTCATTATGGGATTGTTGGTTATGGAAGAGTAGATGGTGCAAAAGCTTCTAATTTTTCATTTAATGGACTTGCAGCGGAAACGGAATATGTAATTTATTCTTTTATGACAGATGATGCAGGAAATGAATCGGCAGTGGCAAAAAGTGCGGTCTTTACGACTGACAAAATGGCAATTGCCGGAAGTGTGGAAATAACCGGAACACCGGCAATTGATGAGACGCTTACCGCAAAACCATCACTGGATTCAGTGGATCCGGGTGAATCGTCTTATCAGTGGTATCGTGTAAAAAAAGCAGAGGATGCAGAGAGTTTTGAGTCCGTGTTAGATGAGACAGGCGGAGCCGAAGAAGACGATTTGGAAGCGGATGACGATGAGGATGATGACGAAGAAGATGACAGCGATGACGATGGCACATATGAGTTGGATGCCATCCACAAATTTGCGGCAAATGCAAAAGAAGAAGATGATGTCACGACCATTGACGGAGCGGCAGCAATTAAAGGAGCAACCGGGCTTACCTACAAAGTGACAAAAGAAGATATCGGATATCGTTTAATTTGCCAGGTGAAAGCAAAGAAATATTCCGGTTATCTGGCAGGACAGACAACGACCTATGTGCCAAAACTAATTCCGGAGATTCCGAAAGTGACACTTGGAAGTTTTGTGTATTCAAACAAGAAAAAACTTTCTTCAATTCGTCTGCCGGAGAGATTTAGCTGGGTAGATAGTACGATTGTGCCGGTTTATGGAAATTCCGGTTATCGTGCGAAATATGTGCCGGAAAATGAAACAATGTACCGTACGGTGATTATCCGTGTGAAAGTTCCGGTTAAGAAAAAAGCTCTGACAAAGAAAATGATTCGTTTGAAAAAGAAATATGCTTATGAAGGTAAGGCAATCAAAGGAAACGAAACGGTTAAGGATGGAAAAGAGGTGCTTGATTCCGGAAAAGATTACAAGGCATCTTATCAGAATAATAAAAATTTAGGAAAAGCAACAATTACGATTAAGGGAATTGGTAATTACAAGGGGACGAAAAAAGTTTCTTATACCATTGTGAAACGTTCGGTTCGCTCAGTAACTTGTCATTATAAAAAGACAAAGAGTTATACCGGAAGATGGGTGAAACCAAATGTGACGTTGAAGGTGGGGAAAGTAAAATTAGAGAAAAATAGAGACTATACATTGGTGTACCGGAATAATCTTCAAATCGGAAAAGCATCGGTTGTTATACAGGGCATGGGCAATTTTACCGGAAAGAAAACCATTTCCTTTAAAATTGTGCCGCAGACACCGAAAATTCAGAAATTGAAGAAAAACAAGAAATCGTTTGCGATTACTTATTCGAGTGGGAAAATGGTACATGGGTACCAGATGGAAGTTTCGACGGCATCTTCCTTCGCTGCGAAAAAAACACAGAAATACATATTGAACGGAAACCGTTTTGAAGCGTGCGGTCTGAAAAAAGGAACGTATTATATCCGTGTGAAAGCATATTACAGCAAAAAAGGAAAACGCTATGAGAGTGGTTACACAAGCAAACGGAAAATAAAAATCAAAAAATAAAGAGGTCAAAAAATTGGAAAACAAACTTGTACTGATTGATGGAAACAGCATATTGAACCGCGCCTTTTATGGTGTGCCGGATTTAACAAACCGCGAGGGCTTGCATACAAATGCGATTTACGGATTTTTAAATATTTTGTTTAAAATATTGGATGAAGAAGAGCCATCGCATTTGTTAGTAGCGTTTGATGAAAAAGCACCGACTTTCCGCCATAAAATGTACGAAGAATACAAAGGGAAAAGAAAACCGATGCCGGCAGAATTGAGTGAACAGGTGCCGGTAATCCGAAATCTTCTTCAAGTGATGAATATCCGTATTTATGCGGAAGAAGGCATTGAGGCGGATGACATTTTAGGAACGATGGCGAAAAAAGCGGAGCAGGAAGGATATCTTGTTTCCATTGTATCCGGTGACCGCGATTTGCTGCAGTTAGCGACGGATACTATTTTGGTCCGCATTCCGAAAACGAGTCGTGGAAAGACGGTTGTCGAAGACTATCATACAGCGCAGGTAATTGAAAAATACAGTGTTACACCATCTCAGATTATTGATCTCAAAGGGCTGATGGGAGATGCTTCAGATAATATTCCGGGTGTTCCGGGAATTGGTGAGAAGACAGCAGTTAAAATTCTGACGATGTTTGGTACGGTTGAAAATGCGATTGAGCATGTAGAAGAAGTAACACCAAATCGTGCGAAAGAGGCGTTGAAGAACCATGTGGACATGGCAAAAATGAGTAAAGATTTAGCGACTATAAGGACAAACTGCAAATTGGGAGTGGTGCTTTCGGAGTGTACGTTTGAGGATATGTTTAACGAAAAAGCATACCAGATGATTCAGTCTTTGGATTTGAAATCCATTTTAAAGCGATTTTCGGAGGATACCGGCAGAGATAAAAAACTGGAAAAATATTTTCAGGTAATTGAGACAAAAAAAGACTGGCTCTCTTTTGTGCAGACAATTGAAAAGAAAGAGCCGGTAGCGGTCAAGGCCGTTTTTCGAAAGGATGCTGCAGTAACAACGAGTGCCAGCGGACAGATGACGTTATTTATGACGGAGGCAGATGGAAGACTTTTAGGTATGGCGGTTGCTTTTTCCAAAGAAAAGATTGCTTTTTGCAAAGTGGGCGATGATTTATCCGAATACGATATTACAAGTGAAATCAGTAATCTTTTGAAAACACATATATTGGTTGCCAATGATTTAAAGAACCAGTTAGATTTCTTCCCGGATGCAAAACCGGAAAACTCGTATGATACGAATCTGGCTGCGTATCTGCTAAGCCCGGTTCAGAAAAAGTTTGGAGAAGAAGAGATTGCAGAAAACTATGCATCTGTTTTGATGCACCCATATGAACAGTTTTTTGGTAAACAGCCGGAAGAAACTGCCTTTTTAGAGAAAGAAGACGAGGCAGTACGTTACTTTAGCTACTGTGCACTGGTAAATGCACTTGCATATCCGAATCTTTCCAAAGAATTGAAAAAACAAAAAATGCAGTCATTGTTTGAACAGATTGAAATGCCGCTCTTATTTACCCTTTATGACATGGAAAAGGTGGGAATTTTAGTGGAAAAAGAGGCATTGCATGAATATGGTGCAAAACTTGGTGAGCGCATTTCTGAACTGGAAGCGGATATTTATGAGCGTGCCGGGGAATCATTTAACATCAATTCACCGAAACAGTTAGGTGTAATTTTGTTTGAAAAAATGCATATGCCTTATGGAAAGAAAACAAAAACAGGATATTCCACTTCAGCAGAAGTTCTTGAAAAACTCCGTTTTGAGGATCCGATTGTGGAGATGATTCTGGAGTACCGCCAGCTCACGAAGTTAAAATCTACCTATGCAGATGGACTGGAGAGCGATATCGATGAAAAGGATGGCAGAATCCACACAACATTTAATCAGAATGTGACGGCAACCGGACGTTTGAGCAGTACTGAGCCGAATTTGCAAAACATTCCGATTCGTATGGAACTTGGCAGACAAATCCGAAAAGTTTTTGTCCCACAGGACGGATACGTTTTCTTGGATGCCGATTACTCACAGATTGAATTAAGAGTGCTGGCACATATGTCAGAGGATGAAACTTTGATTGAAGCTTACCGGGAAAATGCTGATATTCATCGAACGACGGCAGCACTTGTCTTTCATACGCCTTATGAAGAGGTGACAGAACTGCAAAGGCGGAATGCAAAAGCAGTTAATTTTGGAATTGTATACGGAATCAGTGGATTTGGTTTGTCGCGCGATTTGAATATTTCAAAAAAACAGGCTGAAAAATATATTGAGGATTATTTTGAAACGTATCCGGATGTGAAACGGTTTATGGACGAACTGGTGGAGCAGGGCAAACAAAAAGGCTATGTGACATCTTTGTTTGGAAGAATCCGCCCAATTCCGGAATTTGCGTCGAAAAACTTTATGCAGCGCCAGTTTGGTGAACGCATTGCGATGAATTCTCCGATACAGGGAACGGCGGCGGATATTATTAAAATTGCGATGATACGTGTGCACAAGAAATTAAAAGAAGGCAATTACAAATCCCGTCTGATTTTGCAGATTCACGATGAACTTTTGATTGAGACACACAAGGATGAAATTGATGAAGTAAAACAGATTTTGGAAACAGAAATGGTTCATGCCTGCGATTTGGCAGTGCCTTTGATTGCAGAGGTGAAGCAGGGAATAAATTGGTATGAGGCAAAATAAAACCAAGGAGAAAGAAAATGGTAATTGGTATTACTGGCGGCGTAGGCTGTGGTAAATCAACGGTATTAAATCTACTGGAAGAAAAATATGGGGCAAAGATTATAGAGGCGGATGCCCTCGGTCATGAAGCAATGAAACCGGGGACGGAGCCTTATCAAAAGATTTGCGATACATTTGGTGTTGACATCACAGGAGAGGATGGACAGATTCTGCGTCCTTTGCTTGCGGATAAAATTTACCAGGATGACAACGGCAGAGAGCGGCTAAATGCCATTGTACATCCCTTTGTGAAAGAACAGATTTGTAAACAATTAAATGAATGGAAGGATGAGCCGGTTGTCTGTTTAGAAACGGCAATTTTATTTGAAACCGGATGTGACACGCTCTGCGATATAATCTGGGCGGTTGTGACAGACAAAGAACTAAGGATTCAGAGACTTATGGAATCGAGAGGATACTCCCGCGAAAAGACAGAATCCATTATGAGAGTGCAATTATCGGATAAAGAATGGGAAAAACGATGTGATGCACTGCTTGTGAATAATGGAAACCTGCAAAAGCTGCAAGAAAGAATAGAAGAATTACTAGTCAGAAAGACAAATTTGTGATAGAATAATGGATATGTAGAATCTTTGATGAGGGAACAAGGTGAAAATGATGAACGCAGAAGACAATAAGCTTGTATTTGGATTGGATATCGGAACGAGAAGCATTGTGGGAACGGTTGGCTACCGGATTGGTACAGACCGTTTTGTTGTGGTTGCTCAGGAATACATTGAGCATACGACGCGTGCCGTGATTGATGGACAGATTCACGATATACCGACCGTAGCAGATACGATTTATAAAGTCAAAGAGCGTTTGGAAAAGCGTGTGAGAGAACCTTTATCGGACGTCAGCATTGCGGCTGCCGGAAGAGTGTTAAAGACAAAGCGCGTCAAAGCCCGCTATCAGTTTAATTCAGAGACAAAGGTGACGGAAGACCATATTCGTTCTCTGGATATGATGGGTGTGGAACAGGCTTATGATGAAATAAGAAAAGAGCAGACCGACAGTGGAAAGAAGTTTTTCTGTGTCGGCTATTCGATTGTAAAATATTATTTGAATGGCTACCCGATGGAAATGATTGAGATGCATATGGCAAATTACATCGAGGTAGAGTTGATTGCAACTTTTTTGCCGGAAGAGGTTGTGGATGGCTTGTATTCGGCTGTTGAGCTTGCAGGATTGCATGTGGCAAGTCTGACGCTTGAGCCAATTGCTGCGATTAACATGGCAATTCCGGAAAAATTCCGCCTTTTGAACATTGCGCTTGTGGATGTCGGAGCCGGAACAAGTGATATTTCGATTGTAAAAGATGGAAGTATTATTGCATTTGGCATGATTCCGCTTGCCGGCGATGAAGTGACGGAGGCGATTGCTAAGAAGTATTTGACAGACTTTGAGACTGCAGAGTACATAAAAAGAGCCTGTGAGCGTAAGAAGAGTGTTTCTTTTAAGGACATATTTGGAAGCAAAATTCAGGTAACAAAAGAGGATATTGCACAGATATCTGAAGACGCTGTGAAAAATATTACCAAAAACATTGCCGATCGTATTTTGGAATTGAATGGCGGTCAGTGTGTTAGTGCGGTATTTGTTGTCGGTGGAGGCGGTAAGCATGAGGGATTTACCGAGAGTCTCGCACATTATCTGGGATTGCCAAATGAGCGTGTGGCAATACGTGGTGCAGAGGTACTTTCACAGGTTCAGTTTGAGCAGGAGGGAATTCGCAAAGATTCCACATTAGTGACACCGCTTGGTATTTGCATGACTTATTATGAGCAGAAAAATAACTTTATCCATGTAATGGTAAATGAGCAGCGTGTGAAATTATATGATAATGGCAAGGTATCGGTGTTAGATGCCTGTGTCAGCTATGGTTTTTCTAAAGATAATTTGTTCCCGATTCGCGGAGACAGTATTCATTATACGGTAAATGGTGAAACCAGGGAAAAGAAGGGAAGAGTTGGCGAGGTGGCTGAGATCAAGAAAAATGGCACACTAGTCAGCTTGAATGATAAAGTAGAGGAAAATGATACGATACAGATTCGGCCTTCCACAAAGGGAAGTACTGGAAAATTGTTAATCAAAGAGATTCCGGAGTGCAATGCGGAAATTACCGTGACTTTATTTGGAAGAAAACTGTTATGTCCAAAGTTAGTTGAGGCAAATGGTGAGGTGGTATCCTCGTTTTACGAAGTCAAAAACGGAGACGAAATCTGTACCTATGATTATTATTCCGTTAAGAGATTGTTAGAGTTTGCCGGTATGGATGTTGAAACTTTGGTTCTTTTGAATGGAAGAGAGGCTGGCGCATCAGCAAAAATTGTTGACGGTGATGTAATTACAAAAAGACCGGTTATTAAGCCGGAAGAGCCGGAAAAAACAAGAGAAGAAACGATGCAGGAGCAGATGGATGATGATCCATTGTTGGCACCGTTAAAACCGATGCCGGATTGGATGAGCGATGTCCCATTCGATACGGCAAAATTAGGAGCGGACGGAGAAGTGATTCCGGGTGCAAAGCAGTTACGGCAGGAGAAAACGATTTCTACACCGGTAGAAGAAGTGACGGGACCTGTATTTGTTACGATAAATGGTGATGTGGTCGAAATGCCACATAAGAAAAATCCGATTTTTGTCGATGTGTTTGATGTATATCCGTTTGATATGACAAAAGCGGGAGGAACGCGTTTAGTAACTCGAATTAATGGTGAAGACAAAGATTTCACAGAGCCTGTTCATGATGGTGATAGGATTGAATTGTTCTGGGAGTCTTAAGGGAGGCTTGGCATGGAAGAAAAAATTAAAGAATTCTGGAAACAAAAACAAGTTGCGTTTTATCACATTTTTTTGGATGTTATGCTTTTGATTTACTGTATTAGTTTTTATTTTGCAGGGAATCAGGTAGTAACTATCCGGTATGTGATTCTTTTTGTATACGCTTTGTTGTGTATTGTGACAGAATTAGTACATAATCGCCATATGCAGAAAAAATATGTTCATTCCAAGCGGATAATTCAGGTAGAAAAAGTGTATTGCTTTTTGCGGCCGGCACTTGGATTGGCGTATTATTATATGGCAGAGACAAAATTAGAGGGAATTATTTTCCTGATACTGTTCCTGATTTATTTCTTTGAGCTTTTTTTCAGTGTTGCTCTTGGGAAAAAGGCTCATCGGGTTATTATTTACGTGACTTATATCTGTCTGTATGGTATTATATCTTTTGTTATGCTTGTTGTGTTAGCACAAGATAACTTAAGCCGTGTTACGGTTGGAATTGCTATCCGTGAATTTGTGACGGTATCGGTTGTGCTTGTTTTAATTGTGGTAGTCAGTGAAATGATGTCTTACATGTGGGATTGTTTTGAAAGAGATATTTTTCGCCAGAACCGTGCACTGGAAGATTTAAATGAAGTCAATGATAAGATGAAAGAACAACAGGAAAAAATCAACCGGGTAAATGAAAAATTAGGAGTTCAAAAAATCGAATTACAGCTTGCAAATAAAAAGATTAACCGTTCACATGATGAAATGTCGGTTCAGAATGAATTGTCATCTATTATTATATCATCAATCGAGATAAAGGATATGTTAGATAAAATTGTTGATATGATACAGGTTCGATTGGATTTGGATGTTGTTGTAATTGTTTTGGAACAGGATCATGAACTTTATGTTCCGGGAATGGAAGAAGAACAGCGGGTGTATGCAATTTCCTGTGTATTAGGAGACAAATTCAAAAAAAAGGTGATTGAATCCATTGAACATACGGATATGTCAGAGATTCTCCGCATGACTCAGACTTATATACAAAATAATGTTACGGATTCTGTGCAGTTATTTACTAAATTAGAGGGTGAACAGGAACTTCCATCGGTGGTATGCCTGCCAATCCGGAATCAGGAAGAAAGACTTGGCACACTGTTTGTTGGAAAGAACAAAGAAAATGCCTTTATGGACAGTCGTGCGTTCTATGAGAATATTGCCAGCCAGATTAGTATTGGTGTTGCTAATGCACATCTTTATGCGAAGATGAATGATATGGCAATCCGAGATGGTTTGACAAGAATTTATAACCGCAGACACTTGACGGAGCTATTAAGAAAGTATTTGGCGAAAGCTATGGCGAAAAAAGTGTCGGTTTCACTTGCACTTTTTGATATTGATAAATTCAAAATGGTGAATGACACCTATGGACATCAGTGCGGTGACGAAGTGATTCGTTATGTGGCTTCGTTACTAAATCGTGGAGCACTCAAGCATGGCGGTATTGCCGGACGCTATGGCGGTGAGGAATTTGTTGTAGCATTCTTTGAAAAAGATTTGGATGAAACATATCATATTGTTGAGGACATTCATAATCAGATTCGGAGTGAGGAAGTTGTTTACGAAGGAAAACATATTTCAGTTCGTGCCAGCGTTGGTGTGGCAAGTTATCCGCAGACCTGCGCTAATCCGGGAGAACTATTGACAAGAGCAGACTGGGCGATGTATCATTCCAAAAAGAATGGACGTGACCAGATTACAATTGACAGTGAGAAGATAAGTTCTCAGATGTAACATAAAATGAGACAAATTGAGGTGGAAACACATGCAGTTATATAGTATTGCCAGCGGAAGCAGTGGTAATTGTATTTATGTCGGTGGCGAAGAAGCCCGGATTTTGGTTGATGCGGGAATCAGCATGAAGCGGATTCGGGAAGGTCTGATGGCAGAAAATTTTTCAATAGAAAATCTCCATGCCATTTTTATTACACATGAGCATACGGATCATATCTGTGGTTTAGGACCGGTACTGCGTAAGTACCGAATTCCCGTTTATGCTACGAAGGAAACGATTGAGGCAATATGGGAAAAAGGTGATATGAAAGGTGTTTCCGAAGATTTGTTCCATGCGGTTGTACCGGAAAAGGCGGTTTCGATTGAAGATATGGAGATTATGCCTGTTAGAATTTCCCATGATGCGGCAAATCCCGTTTGTTATACGGTGCAGTCGGAATCGAAAAAAATTGGAGTTGCGACCGATATGGGCTGTTTTTCCAATGAAATCATAGACCATTTGAAAGACTGCGATTCATTGCTTTTAGAGGCAAACCATGACATTAACCTGTTGCAGGTTGGCAGTTATCCGTACTCACTCAAAATGAGGATTCTCGGTGAAAAGGGGCATTTGAGTAACGATGCCTCGGCAAGACTGATTGAAAAAGTGCTGCACCCCGGTTTGAAGCATATTTTACTGGGGCACTTGAGCAAGGAAAATAATTTTCCGGAGCTTGCCTATCAGACGGTAAGTTATGAATTGGAACAAAACCCGGTTTGGAAAAAGATGGATACAGAGTTGTTAGTGGCAGACCGTATGGCGCCGACAAAACTGTTGACGATACAATAATTATGAAATAGAAAACTATTTCAGAATGGAGGAAGAAATGAAAAAGACAATAATTACCGTAGTAGGAAAGGACAGCGTAGGCATTATTGCAAAAGTATGTACTTACTTAGCAGAAAACGACATCAATATTTTAGATATTTCTCAGACAATTGTAGATGGATATTTTAATATGATGATGATTGTTGACTTTGCAAAGCTTACAAAATCTTTCGTGGATGCTTCCGAAGAGTTGGAAAATTTGGGTGAAGAAATCGGCTGCGTAATCCGTGTACAGAGGGAAGAGATTTTTGACAAGATGCATCGCTTATAAGGATTAGATTACGGAGGCTTAACTATGATAAATATAAATGAAGTCATTGAAACAAATAAAATGATTGATAAAGAAAATCTGGATGTGCGTACGATTACTCTTGGTATCAGCCTTTTGGATTGTATTGATTCGGATTTGAATAAACTTTGTGACAACGTATATAAAAAGATTACGACGATGGCAAAAGATTTGGTTGCTACAGGAGAAGAAATTGGAAAAGAATTTGGAATTCCGATTGTAAACAAACGAATTTCCGTTACACCAATTGCTTTGATTGGCGGCTCTGCGTGCAAGACACCGGATGATTTTGTTAAGATTGCACAGACACTTGACCGTGCAGCAAAAACAGTAGGCGTAAACTTTATTGGCGGCTATACGGCACTGGTATCGAAAAAGATGACGCAGGCAGATAAAAACCTGATTTTATCGATTCCAAAAGCACTTGCAACAACAGAATATATCTGTAGCTCAGTAAATGTCGGTTCTACAAAGACAGGACTTGATATGGATGCGATTCTTTTGATGGGTAAAGTTGTGAAAGAGACAGCGGTACTCACAAAAGATAATGATTCCATCGGCTGTGCTAAGTTGGTTGTCTTTTGTAATGCGCCGGATGATAATCCGTTTATGGCGGGCGCATTCCACGGCGTAACAGAAGGGGATGCCGTAATTAATGTTGGTGTCAGCGGACCCGGTGTTGTAAAAACGGCGTTGGATAAAGTAAAAGGAAAAGATTTTAGTGCCGTTTGTGAGACAATTAAAAAGACAGCATTTAAGATTACCCGCGTTGGGCAGTTAGTAGCCCATGAAGCGTCCAAACGTCTGGGTGTTCCATTTGGTATTATTGATTTGTCGTTAGCACCGACACCGGCAGTTGGAGACAGTATTGCAGAGATTTTTGAATCCCTTGGACTAGAGCGTGCCGGAGCACCGGGTACAACAGCAGCACTTGCAATGCTTAACGACCAGGTGAAAAAGGGCGGCGTTATGGCATCATCTTATGTCGGCGGTTTAAGTGGTGCTTTCATTCCGGTCAGCGAGGATCAGGGAATGATTGATGCTGTAACCGAGGGTGCATTGACACTTGAAAAACTCGAAGCAATGACGTGTGTCTGCTCCGTTGGTCTGGATATGATTGCAATTCCGGGGGATACGAAGGAAACAACGATTGCCGGTATCATTGCGGATGAGATGGCGATTGGTATGGTAAATCAGAAGACGACAGCTGTTCGTCTGATTCCGGTACAGGGTAAAGATGTTGGTGACCAGGCAGAATTTGGCGGACTTTTAGGATATGCACCGATTATGCCGGTAAATCCGTTTGGATGCGATGATTTTGTAACCAGAACCGGCCGAATTCCGGCACCAATTCATAGTTTTAAAAATTAAGGAATATTGGCAGGTGGTGAATCATAATGGAAAAGTTTCAAATTATGGGTAAAAAACTGGAACATCATGGACATATTCTGGATTTTTATACTTACGAACTCAAAGTGCCAAATGGCAATACAGCTTACTGGGATGTGTTGGAGCACAAAGGGGCTTCCGCCATTATTCCGGTAGATGAGGATGGAAAAATCATTTTAGTACGACAGTACCGCGGTGCAATTGACGATTTGCTGTTAGAAATCCCGGCAGGAGGAAGAGATTCTTTGGAGGAAGATTTTCTTGTCTGTGCAGCGAGAGAGTTAGAAGAGGAAATCGGGTATCGTTCGGATGAGATTCATCATTTGGTGGATTATCACTCAGCTGCTGCCTATACAAGTGAAAAAATTGCGATTTACTATACGGAAAAGTTAATTCCATCGAAGCAGCATTTGGATGAAAATGAATTTGTTCAGATTGAACGCTATTCGCTGGAAGAATTAAATGCGATGATTTTTGGTGGCCGGATTACAGATGGAAAAACCATTGCCGGTATTATGGCATATCAGATGTTAAAACATAAGAATCAGGAATAATACAGGCTTTGTCCACATACCTTGTAAAAGGCACTGCCTGAGAGGAGTGGACATATGTATAAACATCATCGAACAAATCACAGCCGATTGTTAAATAGAGAATTTCTGCAAAAGATAAGTCTCTGTTTTCTAATCGGCTTTTTGTGTGGGGCTGTTTTTTATTACTGTTTTCAAAATTCATTTCGTGAAATTTTACAGGCAACTTTAGAAAATAATACAAAGACATGGACAAAAGAAACTGCGCTTTTCACGGAATGGTTTCGTTCTTTGTGGAATCATGGAAAGTATTTTGCCTTAATATGGTTTTTAGCAATAAGCCCGGCAGGACCGGTGAGTCAGAAGATATTTGTCGTTTATACCGGAATAAGAAACGGTTTTTTATTTGTCTTTTTTTTATATGCAAAAAGTGCATTTGGCATCATTGTCTACTTTGCCAGTCTGATTCCACAGGTCTTTTTACTGGCGCCGTTATATCTTTTCTTGTTTTATGCGACAACAGAAAACAGGCAGCCAAAGCTAGGAAAAATCACAATTGTTCTTATGATTTTTACTTTTTTAACTGCCTGTCTGATTGAAGTTAAATGGAATTTGCCGCTGATGAAGAAAATCTTATAAGTGGCTTGCAATTTTATCAATTAAGCGCTCGGTTTCATCCCATCCAAGACAAGGGTCTGTGATGGATTTTCCGTATTCGTGCTCATTGACTTTCTGGCTGCCCGGAAGCAGATAACTTTCTACCATAACACCCTTAACTAATTCGGCGATAGCAGGATTTACCAAACGGCTGTGCAGCACTTCATCCACGATTCTAGGCTGCTCATAGTGTTTTTTGCCGGAATTGGAATGGTTGGCATCAACAATACATGCCGGGTTGTGCAGGTTGAGAAGTGAATATTTCTCATGCAGACGTTCCAAATCTTCATAGTGATAGTTTGGAATATTCTGTCCATGTTTATTTACGGCACCGCGAAGAATAGTGTGTGCCAATGGATTTCCGTCTGTTGTTACCTCATGTCCACGATACAGGAAAGTATGTGAGGACTGGGCAGCAATACAGGAATTTAACATAACGGAAAAATCACCACTGGTTGGATTTTTCATACCTGCCGGAACATCCATGCCACTGACGGTCATACGGTGCTGCTGGTCTTCCACAGAGCGGGCACCAACGGCTACATAAGATAAAATATCGCTGATGTATGGCCAGTTTTCCGGATAGAGCATTTCATCCGCAGAGAAAAGGCCGGTTTCGGAAATCGCACGAAGGTGCATCTTTCTCATGGCAATCAAGCCCTCCATAAAGTCAGGTGCTTTTTCCGGGTCAGGCTGATGAACGATTCCTTTGTAACCCTCGCCGGTAGTTCTTGGTTTGTTTGTATAAATTCGTGGAACAATCAGAATTTTTTCTTCTACTTTTTCCTGCATTTTTGCAAGGCGGGTAATATATTCACAGACAGAATCTTCATGGTCAGCAGAACATGGCCCGATAATCAACAAAAATTTGTCCGATTCACCTGTAATAATTGCGCGGATTTGTGCATCGCGAATTTCTTTTTGTGCTTTCTGCTCCGGTGTCAGGGAGTACAATTCCTGAAGCACTTCCGGAGAGATCACTTCTTTTCTATAATGGAAACTCATTTTCTCATTCTCCTTTGCATCTTTTCACTCTCGTGTATTCTACTCCTTTTTTATGGAAGTGTCAATTGTTCATAATTTCGTAACATTTACATTGTATAGTATGTGGGTATGGGTTTGATAAAGTGAGCCCTTATGGTGAATGAACATAAAGGAGGTTCAAACGTTGATTAAAGTAGAACATCTGGTAAAGCGTTATGGTAATCGAAATGTAGTGGATGACCTGACTTTTACCGTTGAAAAAGGACAGATTGTTGGCTTCTTAGGACCAAATGGTGCCGGAAAATCAACAACAATGAACATGATTACCGGTTACATCTCTGCGACAGAGGGCACGATTGAGATAGATGGTGTAGACATATTTGATGAGCCGGAGAAAGCGAAGAAAAAAATCGGATATCTTCCGGAGATGCCGCCGCTTTATCCGGATATGCTTGTTAGAGAGTACTTAAGTTTTGTCTGTGATATAAAGAAAGTAAAAAGAGATAAGAAGGATGCTATGATTTCTAAAGTCATGCGCCGTGCGAAAATTACGGATGTATCGGAGCGTCTGATTAAAAACTTATCCAAAGGTTACAAACAGCGTGTGGGAATTGCCGGCGCGATGGTTGGTGACCCGGAAATCCTTATTTTTGATGAACCGACGGTTGGACTTGACCCAAAACAGATTTTGGAAATCCGCGATTTGATTCGTGACTTGAGCGAGAAGCATACGATTTTGTTAAGTTCCCATATCATGCAGGAAGTCAGTGCGGTATGTAATGAAATTATCATTATCAATGAAGGTAAGATGATTGTCAAAGATAAACCGGAAAACATTTCCGCGCACATTGAGCAGACGCATGAACTGACGATGGAGATTAAGGGAAATAAAGAATTAGTCCGTAGCATTTTATCGGGCATTGAACATATTACAGAATATAAAGTGACCGATTCTGAAGACGATGAAATCTGTAAAGCCATAGTTATTTCCGAGGCAGATTCGGATATCCGTGAGACGGTCTTTTATGCGCTGGCTGAGAATAAATGTGCTATTTTGGAAATGCATACGAAGGAGCCTTCTCTTGAGGAAACCTTCATTCGCCTGACCGGAAATGGCAGCCGTCAGATGGCGGAGCGAAACAGCCGCAGAAGAAAAAAGGAGGGAAAATAAGATGAGAGCGATTTATAAAAAGGAATTAAAGTCCTATTTTACATCTGCCATTGCGTGGGTGTTTCTGGCGTTTTTCTTGGTGCTGACCGGATTGTTTTTCTTCCTGTATAATTTGTCCGGTGGTTCGCTGAACTTTTCTACCGTTTATGGAGCCATTGAGATTTTCTTTATTCTGCTCCTGATTCCGGTACTTACGATGAAAAGTATGGCAGACGAGAAACATCAGAAAACGGACCAGTTGTTATATACGTCACCAATTTCGATTAATAAAGTCGTACTTGGAAAATATTTAGCGTTAGTTACATTATTTGCAATTGGTCTTTTGATTGTGTCACTTTATCCGATTATTTTACAGAATTTAGTGCGCAGCGTAGCAGAAGAGGGAAGTACTTCTTACACGGTAAATTATGCGGTTGCTTATGGCAGCACGCTTGGCTTCTTTTTGATGGGATGTGCTTACATTGCCATTGGCGTGTTTGTTTCTTCTTTGACGGAGAGTCAGGTGATTGCAGCCGTTGCTATTGGTGTTATCAATATTTTCACGATGCTGATGACAAGTCTTGCAAATATGCTTCCATCCAGCAAAATTTTTATGGTATGTTTCTTCGCAGCCTTAATTGTTTTGCTGGCATTTGCCTTGAATTTTTGGATTCATAACAAATGGGTTTCGGCGCTTGTTGGACTTGTGGCTGAAATTGTCTTGTTTGTTTTGTATTTCTTTTTCTCATCCCATTTTGATGGTTTGCTGTACAACGTGTTAAGTGCGATTTCATTTACGGACCGGTACACAAACTTCACATATGGTATTTTGGATGTGAGCGCGATGTTATATTATGTGAGTGTTAGTTTTCTGTTTGTATTCTTTACGATTCAGAGAATTAAGAAACAACGCTATAATTAGGATGCGTGGAAAAGGAGGATATCATGAGCAGGAATAAAAATGAAAAGAAAAAATTTGCAAGCCGTAAATTTAAGATGGGGAGTTTTCAGACAATTACGATGGTAATTGTGCTTGCCGTAGTAGTGCTTGTTAATGTTGTAATTGCCAGAATGAACTGGTCAAAAGATATGAACTCGGATTATTTGTATTCCCTGTCATCCGATACGATTTCGTATGTCAAAGGATTAAAGGATGACATTACCATTTATTATTTGGTGGAAGATGGACATGAGGCACAGACGAGTTCTTATACAAAGACGATTAATGTCGAGAATATCATTAAACTTTACGATGGTTTGGGAACGGTGAAGGTTGAGAAGAAGAACCCGGTTCTTTATCCGAACTTTGCGAAAAAATACACAAGCGAGAGTGTGCAGGATAATGACATGATTGTGGTGAATAACAAAAACGGAAAATCACAGTATTTGTCATTTCAGAGTGATATGATTGAAATGACGTATGACACTTCTTCCGGTTCTATGGAGCAGGTTCCAAAATCCTTGAAGTTAGAGTCGGCAGTTACGTCAGCAATTCAGAAAGTAACATTAAAAAATACAAAGAAAGTTTACGTGGGCGGCGGTCACAGCATGCAGTCCTTAAATGATGACTTTACAGAACTTCTCTCGAAAAACGGATTGGAGAAGGAAGACTTTGATTTGACGAAAAATACAAAAGTGCCGGATGACTGCAGCTTGCTTATTTTGTACAGTCCTGCTGCCGATATTACAGAAAACGAGTATAAGTATCTGAGTACTTACTTGAAAAATGGCGGAAAGGCAATCTTTTTGCTGAATTATACAGTGGATACACCGTACTACAATAAGCTGTTAAAAGATTACGGCATTAATGTCCAGTCCGGTTATGTACTTGATCCGGATAATTACTTTGCTTCTTATGGAAGCAGTGCCTATATGCTTTTGACACCGCAGGTAAGTAAAGACAGTGATTTGACATCGGATTTGAGCACAAAAGACGTTCTTTCCTGGTACAGTAAAGGAATGACGGCAGATAAGAAAGTGCGAAGCACATTGACTGTTCAATCGGTTTTGACGACATCGGATAAATCCTATGCACGCAAAATCAGTGATAAAGAAGATACACAGGATTTGGAGAAAAAAGACAGTGACCAGGCAGGACCTTTCAGTGTAGCGATGACCGCAGAAGATAAATATGCGGAAAATACAAAGGGTGAAGGCCATGCAACGAAGATTTTTGCGATTGGTTCCGTTGCCTTTATGGATGTGCCAAACAGCAGTTATGGCTCAACAACAAGTATTATCGGTACCCAGATGGCAGAGCAGTACAATAACCGTGCAATTTTAGTAAACGCCCTGAAGTGGCTTGTCGGTGATGGCGGAGATGAGATTAAAGTATTAAATATTCCGGATCGCTCCCTCTTAGAAGAGACAGTACAGTTAAACTCCGGTGATATTACCTTCTGGACAGCTTTGCTTGTTGTAGTTCTTCCACTTGCCCTGCTGCTTTGCGGATTCCTGATTTGGAACCGAAGGAGGAAAAAATAATGTCAAGTAAGAAAAAGAATGCCATTACGATGATTGCCCTTGTGGTGGTACTGATTATTTGTTTGGTCCTTTATTTTGTGATTCCACGCGGTAAATCATCAGACAAAGATGCAGACAGCAGTTCGACAAGTGAATCGAACTCAACGGATTCCGGTTCGGACAATGCAAAAATTACATTGGATACCATTACGTCTGATAACATTTCTTCGATTACCTTGACAAAGAAAGGTAAACAGGCGTGGAAACTTTCCCAGAAGAAAAAGGGGACATGGAAGATTGACGGAAAAGAAAGTGCTCCGGTATCGGATGATACGATATCTTCTATGGTAAAAAATGTTAATCCGGTGAAAGCAACACAGAAGTTTTCAGCTAAATCCGGAAATCTTTCCGACTACGGTTTGAAAACACCGGCATTTACAATTGCGATTGAGACAAAAGACGGCGCTTCCTATCAGTATCAGATTGGAAGTGAGGTGCCAAAATCAGATATGGGCTACTACGCAAAATGTTCAGGACATGATGAAATTTACTGCTTGAATACCGCAATGATTACGGCATTTAACGTAGATGAGATTAGTTTCATCAAGATGGATACACTACCTGAAATTGATGATGATTATTTGACTGCATTTTCTGTAAAGAATAAAAAAGGCAATGATTTTGCAGCGAAAAAGGTGACGGATGCAGAAAAAGTTGATTTTTACTCTAACTGGAATATTACGGCACCGTATGCGAAACCACTGGCAACCAGTCAGTCGGAGTGGAGTTCAGTGCTTGGTTACTTTACGGTTCTGAAATATGAGAAAATGGTGGAGTATGACTGCAAGAACCTTAAGAAATACGGACTGGATTCGCCAACTTTTGCGATTACGGTAGATTTCTACCAGCCAAAGGATGGTTATACACCGACAGCTACGGCAACACCAAATGCTATGGTGTCCGATTCGTCTTCGTCCTCATCTTCTTCGGATGCTTCCTATATCATTCCGGAGAACAAAAGAATGTATAAGTCGTTAAATCTTTTGATTGGGAAAAAGACAAAAGATTCGTATTACGTCTGTGAAAAAGGAAGCCGGAATGTGTATACGATGAGTTCGGACACGATTGAAAAGATTACAAAACTTGATGCCTATACCAATATGGACCACTGTGTGTATTCTGTACTTGCGACAAGCATAAAAGGATATGATGTCACATACGGCAATACAACACTTTCTGTAACACGTAAAACCGTGAAAAAGGATACTTCAAAGACAACTGCAACACCGACTGCTGCGGCAACCGAAAGCGGAACTGCAGTTAATAATGCAACGGATAGCAGTGTGAAGAATATCTGGACATTAAATGGCAAGAAGATTTCAGATGATGACGAGAGAGACTTCTTATCGCCGTATTCACTTGCTTATCTGCTTGAGTATTCCGGAAAAGCGGATAATAAAGTAAAACCAAAGAGCAGTAAGCCGGTCCTCACAATTGTGTACCACGAGAATAACCGTGATGTAACTGTTCGTTACCTGCCTTATGACGGAATTAACTTTTACCGGGTAGAGAAAAACGGCATGGATTATTTCCTTGTCGATAAATTGTCGGTAGACGATATCATTAAAAAGTTTAAAGGCATTGAAAAACTGGCAAAATGATAAGATTCATAAAAAGCACTTGAAAAATGTTCAGGTGCTTTTTATAATGGAAGAAAAGCAAAAAAGTTAGAAAGAGAGACAAAGAGCAATGATGGATATCAAAACGTATTTATATAATACTTTGACAAAGTCAGTGGATGAGTTTGTGCCAAACGAAGAAGGAAAAGTTGCGATGTATACCTGTGGACCGACGGTGTACCATTTTGCACACATTGGAAATCTTCGCAGTTACATTATGGAAGATGTACTTGAAAAATACCTGCGTTATGTTGGCTACGATGTAAAACGCGTCATGAATATTACGGATGTCGGACATTTGACAAGTGACGGTGATACCGGGGAAGACAAGATGCTAAAGGGAGCGAAAAGAGAGCATAAGACAGTTATGGATATCGCCCGCTTTTACACGGATGCATTCATGGCTGACTGCGAAAAGTTGAGCATCAAACGTCCGGATGTTGTAGAACCTGCGACAAACTGTATTCCGGAATTTATTCACATGATTGAGGTGCTCTTGGAAAAAGGATATGCTTATATTGCAGGAGAGAATGTGTACTTTGATACCTCAAAATTGGATAATTATTATGTTTTATCTTCTCAGAATGAAGAGGATTTGCAGGTTGGTGTCCGCGAGGATGTTGAAGAAGATACAAATAAGAGAAATAAGACAGACTTTGTTCTTTGGTTTACCAAATCGAAGTTTGATAATCAGGAATTGAAGTGGGACAGCCCTTGGGGCGTTGGTTATCCGGGATGGCATATTGAGTGCTCCTGCATTAGTATGAAACATTTGGGAGAATATATGGATATTCACTGTGGTGGTGTCGATAACATTTTTCCTCACCATACGAATGAGATTGCCCAGAGCGAGGCCTATATCGGTCATAAGTGGTGTAATTACTGGTTCCATGTCAATCATTTAAATACGAAGAATGGGAAAATGAGTAAGTCAAAGGGTGAATTTTTGACAGTTTCTCTTTTAGAGGAAAAAGGATATAATCCGATGGCATACCGTTTCTTCTGTTTACAGTCACATTACCGCAAGCCGCTTGAATTTTCGTGGGATGCACTGGATAATGTAGTAAGTGCGTATGATAAGTTAGTAAAGAGAATTGCCAATCTATCAACAGATGGAGAAGTGGATACGGCTGCGTGCGAAGAATGGAAGATGAAATTTGCAGAGGCACTTTCTCATGATATTAACACCAGTTCGGCAATTACTGTTTTATATGATATGTTAAAGGCAGAACTTTCGGATGCTTCGAAACGTGTGTTAGTGCAGAGCATGGATGAAGTACTTTCTTTGCAGCTAGAGAAAGCGTGGGAAGAAAAAGAGGCAGATGTGGACGATGAACTGGCTTCTTATGTTGAGAAAAAAATAGAAGAGAGAAAAGAAGCAAAAAAAGCAAAAGATTTCGCAAAAGCTGATGCAATCCGCGAGGAATTGCTGGCAAAAGGGATTGTGTTAAAAGATACCAGAGAAGGTACTTTCTGGGAAAAGCAGTGATAGGAAAGGATGGATGACATGAAAAGGAAATTAGTGAGTCTTTTCTTGAGTCTTTCACTTATGGTTGTAAGTGTGACGGGATGTCAGTCAGATTCTGTTACGGAGGAGACCAAAAAAGAAGTGCAGACAAAGAAAAGCCAGGTGTTATCGTTATACAAGGAAATTGAGACGATGATTCAGAAAAATCACATTGAGGCAGATGCTGATTTTGCAAAGATGAAAGATAAACTTACGTCGATGTCAAAAAAGGTAGATGAAAAGATTGAGGATACGACAGAAGAGGATGCAAAACAAGCCATCACGGAGTTAAAGCGATTAGAAACAAATTTGCAGCAAACAAAGAAAAATGTCGAGGCACACATTGCAAAATAAGAAATCATGACCACCAGCTCAGCTGGTGGTTTCCTCTGCGGCTATAAGCCTGTGGTA